>Ga0209902_100077_pt1:0-192500 | contig 196032 bp, 182 predicted proteins | sample FECB27metaG_FD_188304 | JGI IMG/M metagenome (GOLD analysis project Ga0209902, IMG submission 188304) | Cyanobacterial communities from the Joint Genome Institute, California, USA - FECB-27 (SPAdes) (version 2) | ecosystem: Environmental > Aquatic > Thermal springs > Hot (42-90C) >... | reverse complement strand
GCGCTCCCTGCCGATCCCGCCGCAGCTCCTGCTCAGCCGGACGCTGGGCGGCGCGGCCTCGACCGAGACCAACATCCTCGCCTATGCCCCGCCGACCGGCACGCCGCGCTTTTCCGGCATCGAGGTCCGCGTCGTTCCCGAGAACGTCACCAACGCCCTGAAGACGCCGATCGCCGCCTCGCGCGAGCCGCTCGTCGAGGACAAGCTGCTGATCGCGCGTCGGGGCGAGAATTTCGAGCAGGTGATGCGCGCCGCCGGGGCCGGCCCCGAACTGATCCGCGCCATGATCCAGGCCTTCGGCGGCAAGGTCCGCACCGGCCCGCTCCCGGACGGACAGGTCCTTCAGGCGCTCTACGCGCCGGGGCCGAGGCCCGGCGATCCGCGCCAGATCGTGCGCGTGTCGCTGCTGAACGCCGGCCAGCCCGACGGCACGATCGCGATCAACGACAAGGGCGTCTTCGTCTCCGTCACGCTGCCCAAGCAGGATGTCGTCGGCCCGCAGCGGCCGCAGCGCAAGGCTAATGACGACGACGAGGACGACGAGGAAGAGGGCGGCGGCGCGCGGCTCTATGAAAGCCTCTACGAAACCGGCCTGCGCCACGAACTGCCTCGCCCGATGATCGACGAGCTGGTCAGGATCTTTTCCTACGATCTCGATTTCCAGCAGCGCGTCCGGCCCAGCGACAATCTCGAGGTGATCTTCACCGAGGACGACGAAGGCGAGCGCGGGGAGATCCTGTCCGCCTCCCTGACCATCGGCGGCGAGACCCGGCGCGTCTTCCGCTACCAGGCGCCCGAGGACGGGCTGATCGAGTATTTCGACGACGACGGCAAATCGCTGAAGAAATTCCTGCTGCGCAAGCCGATCGCCGACGGCGAGATGCGCTCGGGCTTCGGCATGCGTTACCACCCGGTCATGCGCTATTCGAAGATGCATACCGGCGTCGACTGGTCAAACCGCATCGGCACGCCGATCCTGGCTTCCGGAAACGGCACCGTCATCAAAGCCGAATGGGATTCGGGCTATGGCCGTCGCATCGAGATCCAGCACGCCAACGGCTATGTCACCACCTACTCGCACCAGTCGGCGTTCGGCAGAGGCATCGCGCCCGGCGTCAAGGTGCGACAGGGCCAAGTCATTGGCTATGTCGGCAATACCGGCCTCTCGACCGGCCCGCATCTGCATTACGAGGTTCTGGTCAACGGCAATTTCGTCAACCCGATGAAGATCCGCGTGCCGCGCGGCCGCGAGCTCGACGGCCGGACGCTGGTCGAGTTCAAGCGCCAGCGCGAGGAAATCCAGAGCCTGATCCAGCGCGCCGGCGGCACGGTCGCGCAACTGCGCTGAGCGCATGACGAGGCGCTAGGTGAGGCGCAGAGCCGCGCCTGGCGCTTGACTCTCCGCCCCGCTTCGGCACATCGGAGGGAGACTTTTCCGTCCCGCCAGCGTGATCCCGCCATGCTCGCCTCACTGCTCGTCGTCCTGCCCGTCTTCGGCCTGATCGCGCTCGGCTATGGCGCGCGGTGGCTCAAGGTGGTGCGCGAGACCACAGGCGAGGGCCTGTCCGATTTCGTCTTCGTTCTGGCGGTGCCCTGCCTGTTGTTCAAGACCCTGGCGACGGCCGCCATTCCCGCCGTCCAGCCCTGGGGCTACTGGATCGCCTATTTCATCGGACTTGGCATCGTCTGGGCGCTGGCGATGCTGATCGCGCGCCGGGTCTTCGCCCGCTCAGGGCCGGAACTCGTGGTCTCGGGCTTTGCCGCCGCCCAGTCCAACACCGTCTTCGTCGGCATACCGATGATCCTGAAGGCTTATGGCGAGGCCGGCGCGGTGCCGCTCGGCCTGCTGCTGGCGGTCCATCTGCCGGTCACGATGACGGCCGCGACCTTGCTTGCCGAGGGCCGCTCCGCCTCGTTCGCCATGCTGGTGAAGCGCCTCTTCACCCATCCGATCATCATTGGCATCCTGCTCGGCTCGGCGGCGCGCCCGGTCGTCGGGCTGATCCCCGCGCCGCTCTGGACGATCGTCGATCTTCTGGCCGGCGCCGCCGTCCCCTGCGCCCTGATCAGCCTCGGCATTGCGATGCGACGCTACGGCGTGAAATCGGGCATCGGCCTGCCGGCGGTGCTGAGCGGCCTCAAGCTCGGCCTACACCCGCTGATCGTCTATGTGCTTGCAACGAAAGTCTTTTCGATGCCGCCACACTGGTCCGGCGTCGCGGTGCTCTTCGCCGCCTGCCCCTGCGGCATCAACGCCTATCTCTTCGCCGAGCGCTACCGGCAGGGCGTGGCGGACGCCTCCAGCGCGATCGCACTCTCGACCATGCTCTCGCTCTTCACCACGGCGGCGTGGCTGACCTGGCTCGGAGTCTGAGGGCGCTTGGCGCGTATGGCAATTTCGCGTGGAAACACTGCGTCATCCGGACAAGCGGCGTAGCCGCGCCGATCCTGCGCTCCGCTTGCCCGGGATAACGGTGTGTTTCCGAGTGAGGCCATCGGGTTCTAACCGAAGCCGAGCCGCGTCCTGATCTCGCCGGCCGTCACGCCTCGCGCCCGCAGGTCGGCGAGGTTCTCCGAGCCCTTGCTCTTTGCCAGCTTGTCGCCGTCATCGTCGTGCAGCAGCGGATGGAAGTGGTAGAGCGGCGTGGCCAGGCCGAGCAGGCGCTGCAGAACGACATGGATGTCGGTCGCGGCCTCGAGATCGCGCCCGCGCACGACATGGCTCACGCCCTGCAGTGCGTCGTCGACGACGACGGAGAGGTGATAGCTCGTCGGCGTGTCCTTGCGCGCCAGCACGACATCGCCCCAGCGGGCCGGATCGGCAGTGACGGGCGTGGTTGCGCCGCCCGTGTCGAAGACCCTGTAGCCGACCGCACCCCCGACTGCCGCGATCGCCCGGTCCATCGCCAGCCGCAGCACATGCGGCGCGCCCGCCGCTACACGCCGCGCCGCCTCGTCCGGATCGAGCGCCCGGCAGGTGCCGGGATAGAGCGGCGCATTGTCGGGATCGACCGGCCAGTTGCCGCTGGCCGCCGTCCGCCTTGCCGCTGTCGCCAGCTTCACCTCGCTGCGCGAGCAGAAGCAGGAGTAGACCAGCCCCCTCGCCTGCAACTTGCCAAGCGCCGAGGCATAATCGGAAAAATGCTCGGATTGCCGCCGCGCCGCGCCGTCGAAGGCGATGCCGAGCCAGGCGAGATCGTCACGGATCGCCTGCTCGAACTCCGGCCGGCAGCGCGTCGCGTCGATATCCTCGATCCGCAGCAGCAGCCTGCCATCGAGCTGCTGCGCCATGCGCTCATTCGTCAGCGCCGACAGCGCGTGGCCGAGATGCAGCCGGCCATTCGGGCTGGGGGCGAAACGGAGGACGGGTATTGTCGAAGCAGGGGAGGTTTTCGTCATCGCTGTTGTCTATGATCTGCATCGCAAAGAGCCAAGCGGCGCGATCCTGACAGGCCGCGGCGCGGCATTGGGCGACAGACCACGGACCATGCAGATCATCAGCTGCCCGATCATCACCTGCGACGCCGATCTGGAGGAAGGCATGGCGGCGCTTGCCGCCCTTCAACCGGCATGGCGCGACGTCATCGTGAAAACCGGCCTGCCGCCGCTGCGCCGCCGCGCCTCCGGCTTCGAGGCGCTGGTCGGCATCGTCGTCGGGCAGCAGCTTTCCGTCGCGAGCGCCCGCGCGGTTCTGGCCCGCGTCGAAAGCGTGCTGACGCCGCTGACGCCTGAACGCATTCTGGCGGCGACCGACGAGGAGATGCGGCTTTCGGGGCTGTCGCGCCCCAAGCAAAGGACCTTGCGCGCCGTTGCAGCCGCGATCGACGCAGGCCAACTCGACCTCGCAATGCTGGAGGCCGCCTCCCCGGAATTCGTCCACGAACACATGACCGCCGTCAGCGGCATCGGTCCGTGGACGGCCGACATCTATCTGCTGTTCTGCCTCGGCCATCGCGACGGTTTTGCCGCCGGCGACCTCGCCATCCAGGAGGCCGCGCGCGTCGCCTTCGGGCTCGCCGCCCGGCCGAAAGCCGCCGAGTTGACCGCGATGGCGGAAGCCTGGCGACCCTGGCGCGGCGTCGCGGCGCGCCTGCTCTGGGCCTATTACGCCAGGCTGAAAGCCCGCGAGGGAGTCACCCCCTGACGATCTTCAGCGCCGTCTGCGAGGCGGTGCGCAGGAAGGCCGTGTCGCTCATGACGGTGACGAGCTTTGCCCCCATCGCAACGAAAGCCTTCGCCCGCTCGGCCGACTGCGCATAGATCGCGACGGGCTTCTTCGCGGCCGAGGCGCGCGCGATGATGTGGGCGATCGCCTCATCGACCTCCTCTGCGGTCGCATCGACCCGCGCCCCGCCCGAGAGCGCGATCGACAGATCCGACGGGCCCACGAAAACCGCGTCGATGCCCTCCAGCGCCAGGATGTCGTCGAGGATCGCCATCGCCTCCCGCGTCTCGATCATCGCAAAGCTCATCGAGAAGCGGTTGGCCTCCTTGAGATAGGCGTTCGGGTCGAGACCCGAGGCGCCGAGACCGCCATAGGAACCCCAGCTCCGCTCGCCCATCGGCGGGTATTTGGAATAGGCCGCGAAGGCCTTCGCATCGGCCATGGTGTTGATCATCGGCGCGATCACGCCCGAGACTCCGGCGTCGAACAGCCGCGAGACGTTCTGGAACTCGCCGACCGGAATGCGCGCCAGCGCCGGCTTGCCGGCCGCGTTGATCAACGGGATCGCCCGGATCACGGAGCCGAGCGTGATCGGCCCGTGCTGCATGTCGAGCGTGACGGCGTCGAAGCCCTCATGCGCGATGAGGCCGGAGATGCTGGGATCGTCGATGCCGAGCCAGGCGGAGAGGATCGTGTCACCCCTGGCGAGACGGTCGGCGAGGGAGGACAGGATCGTCGGCTTGGCCATGGCGCTTCTTCCGGTTGCCCCGCTCTCATGCATCGTCTGCGGCGGGTGTTCCGAACTTGGACCGCCATGGCCCGGAAATGCAAACGGGCGCCCATGCGCCCGTCACAAAGTTGCCCTGCGTCCAGCGGCGAGAGCGATGACGTTTCGAACCGACGCGCTCAGCGCCCGGCCTGGATCTCCTCGGCGGCCCTGATCAGCAGTTCGCCCATCACCCGGCGGATCTCGTCGTCGCCCACAGTGACGCCGCCCGACGCGAAATCGCCCTTGACCTTGCGCAGCACGTCGTCGTCGCCGGCCTCCTCGAAATCGGCGATCACCACCGCCTTGGCGTAGGCGTCGGCGTCCGGCCCGGTCTTGCCGAGCTTCTCTGCAGCCCAGAGCCCGAGCAGCTTGTTGCGACGCGCCGTCGCCTTGAAGCGGAGCTCCTCGTCCAAAGCGAACTTGCTCTCGAAGGCATCCTTGCGCTGATCGAAGTTCGACATGCGGTTCAAGTCCTCTTGCGGGCCAGCCCTGATGCGGGCGTCTCGGGAAATCGGCATCGACCTCCGCCATATAAGATGAGCCGGGCCGCACGGCCAGCGTGATCTGGGACTTCCGTTGACCTTTGGGAGCGCGCGCGGCGGGCGCAGAATGCGGATTTGTTGCGTTTGCAGTGCAGAAGGGCCATATAGCGGGCGCGCAGGCAGCCTCCCCGGCCGTCATCGCATTGAGCCGGCCGGCGCTGCGGTCTAGGCTGATTCGGTTCGCGCCGGACGCCAGGACCAGAGACCGCAAGAAACCGGCCGATCAGGGGCCCCGATCCCGCCGCGGGCGACCGCGACCAGAGAAAGGCCGATCTTTTGGATTTCCTCAAGCCACGGTACATCCCCATGAATCGCCGCCGTCGCATCTACGAAGGCAAGGCGAAGGTCCTCTATGAAGGACCCGAGCCCGGAACGCTGATCCAGCACTTCAAGGATGACGCCACCGCCTTCAACGCCAAGAAGCATGAAGTGATCGACGGCAAGGGCGTTCTCAACAACCGCATCTCCGAGCACATCTTTTCGAACCTGAACGACATCGGCGTCCCGACGCATTTCATCCGCCGGCTGAACATGCGCGAGCAGCTCATCCGCGAGGTCGAGATCATCCCGCTCGAGATCGTGGTCAGGAACGTCGCCGCCGGCTCGCTTTCGACCCGACTGGGGCTGGAAGAGGGCACGCAGCTTCCGCGCTCGATCATCGAATTCTACTACAAGAACGACGCGCTGAACGACCCGATGGTCTCCGAGGAGCACATCACCGCCTTCGGCTGGGCGACGCCGCAAGAGATCGACGACATCATGGCGCTGGCGATCCGCGTCAACGACTTCCTGTCGGGCCTGTTCCTGGGCGCCGGCATTCGCCTCGTCGATTTCAAGATCGAATGCGGAAGGCTCTGGGAAGGCGATATGATGCGCATCGTCGTCGCCGACGAGATCAGCCCCGATTCCTGCCGGCTCTGGGACATCAAGTCGAAGGACAAGATGGACAAGGACCGCTTCCGCCACGACATGGGCGGCTTGATCGAGGCTTACACGGAGGTGGCTCGACGCCTCGGCATTCTCGGCGAGAACGAGAAGGCAGGTCCCGCCGGCCCAAGGTTGGTGCAGTAGACTTGGCTGGTGCAGTAAGCGCCGGACTTCGTCCCGTGAACCGGACGATACAGCGACGAAACGAGACGATGCGGGAGCGCTTGCGCTCCCGTTTTCGCGTCGGGATGCTGGCCTGCGGCCTCGCTTTGCTGTCGGGCTGCAGCAATCATTTCGGCCCGGGCATCGCCGGGCTTGCCGCCAGCGATGGCTGGCAACCCCTGCCGATCGGCTCGTGGGTGCTGAATGACGGGCTCGCCGTCGAGGCGATGTCGTTCTGCCCGCGCGCGACTTGCGCGCAGCAAGGCTTTGCCGCCCTGCTGACGCTGGAGGGCCGCGAGGCCGATGCGCTTGAACGGCAGCTCGCCAGCGACCCGGCCCGCCTCGCGCGCGATTTTGCAAAGCCCGCGGCAGCGCCTGCGACGAAAGCAAAGACAAAGCCCGCACCGCGCCCGAAGACCACGACGACGGTCGCGCGCTTCACGGAGAGCGACGCCGGCGGCCTGCTGGTCGAGATCAGCGCCGACGCCACCGGCAAGCGCGCCGCAACCGCGATCCTGTTTTCCCGCGAGCAGGGACGGCTGCGCGTCGCGCTGGCGGTCGGTTCCGAGGCGGCGCGCGCGCGCGCCGAGGCGCTTGCGACCTGGCGCAGCCGCTGATTCGCGGGCGTATTCCATGACAAGAGGTTGAGCCGACGGCGATTCGTCGCTAAGCCACGGCCCACCAGCCCCGGAGAGCCCCATGAAAGCCCGCGTCACCGTGACCCTGAAGACAGGCGTGCTCGATCCGCAGGGCAAGGCGATCGAGGGCGCGCTGAAGTCGCTCGGCATAGCCGGCGTCGATTCGGTGCGCCAGGGCAAGGTCTTCGACATCGCGCTCTCGGGCTCCGACAAGGCGGCGGCCGAAGCAGCCCTCAGGACGTCCTGCGAAAAGCTGCTCGCCAACACGGTGATCGAGAATTATCGCGTCGAGATCGAGGGCTGACGTGATGAAAGCCGCCGTCATCACCTTTCCCGGCTCCAATCGCGAAGGCGACGTCGCCAAGGCGCTACGGCAGGCCGGCGCGACCGTGACGCCAATCTGGCACGCCGAAACCGCGCTGCCGGCCGGCACCGACCTCGTCGTGCTGCCGGGCGGCTTCTCCTATGGCGATTATCTGCGCACCGGCGCGATCGCCGGCCGCGCCAACATCATGGACGCGACGCGGGCCCATGCGGCGCGGGGCGGTTTCGTGCTCGGCATCTGCAACGGTTTCCAGATCGCCTGCGAGGCGGGGCTGCTGCCCGGCATATTGATGCGCAACGCCGATCTGAAATTCGTCTGCCGCCGCCAGCACCTCACCGTCGAACGGGCCGACACGCCCTATGCCCGCGCCTACGCCAAGGGTCAGATCATCGACGTCTGCATCGCCCATGGCGAAGGCAACTATATCGCCGACGCCGACACGCTGGCGCGGCTCGAGGGCGAGGGTCTGGTCGCGTTTCGCTATTGCGATGCCGAAGGCAAAGTCACGTCCGCGGCCAATCCCAACGGCTCGCAGAACAACATCGCCGGCATCTATTCGCCCGGCTTCAACGTGCTCGGCCTGATGCCGCATCCCGAGAACCTGATCGACTCGCTCACCGGCGGAACGGACGGGCGCGGCATGTTCGAGAGCTTGATGGGCAAAGCTGCATAAAGCACTCCGTCATGCTCGGCCCTGTGCCGAGCATCAACGTCTTGGGCGTAGAGTGCGACCAGTGAAGACGTGGATGGTCGGGACAAGCCCGACCATGATGGAGAGGGTGTCACGCCCTCACTTGCCCGCCATCGCCCGTGCCAGCATGCGCCCCGCGCTGTCGGCGTCGAGCGGGCCGACATGCTTGTCGAGGATGCGGCCATCCGGGCCGATCAGGAAGGTCTCCGGTACGCCGTAGACGCCCCATTCGATCGCGGCGCGGCCGGCCTTGTCCACGCCGACCGCCGAAAACGGGTTGCCGAGCGCGCCGAGGAAGCGCCGGGCGTTCTCGGCCTCGTCCTTGTAGTTGATGCCGACGACGGCGACCCGCCCCTGTTTCACCGCGGGCGAATCCGCCATCGCGACCAGGAACGGATGCTCGATCCGGCAGGGCGCGCACCAGCTTGCGAAGACGTTGACGATGGTGGCGCGGCCCTTTGCGAGATCGGCCATCGCGAAGGCCGGCACCGGCTTGCCGCCCTGCTGAAGCCCGTCGAGCGCTTCGAGTGTGATCGCGGGCGCGGGCTTGCCGATCAGCGCCGAGGGCACCTTGCTGGCGTTGCCGGCGAACAGCCCGGCGAGAAACACCAGCGACAGCGCCCCGAACAGGATCAGCGGGATCGCAAACAGCCATGGGATGCGGCGGCGCGGCGCGGTCTCGGTCTGGCTCACGGCGCGCCGTCCTTCATGGAACGCCGGCCCGCTCCGCGCTCCTCCAGCGCCGCCAGCGCCCGTTTCTGCGCCGCATGGTCGCGCAGGATCGAGAGCACGAGCCCGCCGAGGATCAGCGCGACCACGCCATAGGAGGCGAGGATGAAGCCGGCATGCGGGCCAAGACTTGTCATGTCGAGAGGTTCGTCATGCAGCGACGCCGGCCAGCGCAAGCCTGTCGAGCCGCTCGGCTTCGAGGATCGTCAGCGTGCGAACGCGCCGGCGCATGATCTCGGCCCGCATCGCCACGAGATGCAAGCTGAGCGCCAGCAGCGTGAAGGCTGTCGCGAGAATCAGGAGGGGCCACAGCATCGAGGGATGGATCGTCGGTCCGCCGCTGCGAAAGACCGAGGCCGGCTGGTGCAGCGTGTTCCACCAGTCGACCGAGAACTTGATGATCGGCACGTTGACGAAGCCGACCAGCGTCAGGATCGCCACCGCGCGCCCGGCCCGGCCCGGATCGTCAAGCGTGCGCCAGAGCGCGATGATGCCGAGATAGATCAGGAGCAAGACCAGCACCGAGGTCAGGCGTGCGTCCCACACCCAGTAGGTGCCCCACATCGGCTTGCCCCAGAAGGCGCCGGTCAGCAGGCAGATCAGCGCGAAGCAGGCGCCGATCGGGGCTGCGGCTTTCTGGGCGACATCGGCCAGCGGATGCCGCCAGACCAGCGTGCCGAGCGCCGACAGCGCCATCATCGTGTAGAGCATCAGCGCCAGCCAGGCGGCCGGCACATGCACGAACATGATCCGGATGGTTTCGCCCTGCTGGTAGTCGGCCGGCGCGACGAACCAGGCGAAATAGAACCCGATCAGGAACAGCAGCGCCGCCGCGCCTGCCATCCATGGCAGCAGCAGCCGCGACAGCCGCATGAAACGCGTCGGATTGGCGAGGTCGATCAGGCTGGCCATGGCGTGCGGGCGCGGCGCTCTTCACAACGAGGCCCCGCGCGGCGGAACCGGCGGCGGCGATACGTCTATGTCGCACCGACGCGAACGGGTTTCAACCGCGCCGCCTGGCCCGGAATGTCGCGGCGCGCTGGCCGACACGCGCCTCACCGACCGGCTCGAAATTCGCTAAACACCTGAAGTAATTTCATTTCATGTCTTTTGACATGGCGTATCGGGCGGCAGCGGCCTAGGTTTGTGCAATCCGAGGAGGAGGAGCGCCCATGCCTGCTATCCTGCCCGAACCCGTCCGTCGTCAGGTGGAGCTAAGCATCAAGGCGACCGGTGGCGGCCTTTGCATCGTCGATATCCGCGCCATGGCGGCAGAGATCCGCGCGCGATTTCCAGCCGAGGACATCGCCGTCCCCGATATCGCCGCGACCGCGATTCGATTCGCCGGACAATGCGGCATTCCCGTCGAACTGAGCGGTCTGACCGAGCGCTAATCGGCCTGCCGCAGCGCAGCCGCCGCCGCGACCGTGCCGACGACGATCGCCGCCAGCGAGATCGCGCACAGGATCAGGAACGGCGTCAGGAACGGAATCGCGCCGCCGACCGCGCTGTTGGCGGCCGACACCCCGAAGATCAGCACCGGAATCGTCAGCGGCGCGACCAGCACGGGCACGATCAGCCCGCCGCGCCGCAGGCCCGCCGCCAGCGCGGCTCCAGCCGCACCGATGAAGCTCAGCGCCGGCGTCCCCACCAGCAGCGTGCCGGCCACGGGCAGCATGGCCTCGCCCGGCAGCGCGACCAGCAGACCGAGCAGCGGCGCGGCCAGCGCCAGCGGCAGCCCGGTCGTCAGCCAATGCGCCAGCCCTTTGGCGAGCAAGGCCAGCTCCAGCGGCAAGGACGAGGCGCGGATCAGGTCGAGCGAGCCGTCCTCCTCGTCGGACTGAAACAGCCGGTCGAGCCCGATCAGCATGGACAAAAGCGCGCCCAGCCAGAGGATGGCCGGCCCGATCTTCGAGAGCAGGTTGAGATCGGGCCCGAGCGCGAAGGGCACCAGCACGACGATGGTCAGGAAGAAGACCAGCGCCAGTTCGCCGCCGCCGCCGGCCCGCGCCGCCAGCGCGAGGTCGCGCGTCACGATGGCGAGGAAGGCGCGGCTCACGGGCCGATCCTCAGTTCGCGCACGCGGTCGAGCCCGAGCGGCCCATGCGTCGCCGCAAGAATAGCCCCACCGGAGGCCAGATGCGCGCGCATCAAGCCCGTCAGCATGGCCTGCGCGGCGACGTCGAGCGCCGCCATCGGCTCGTCGAGCAGCCAGAACGGCCGGGCCGAGACCAGCAGCCGCGCCAACGCGACGCGGCGGCGCTGCCCGGCCGAGAGATAACCGACGGGAAGCCCCGCGACATGCGGCAGGCCGACGGCAGCGAGCGCCTCCTGCGGCGACGAAGCGTCGTCACCGAGAAGCGCCTGAGCGAAGACGAGATTCTCCAACGCCGTCAGCGCGGTTTTCAGCCCGTCGCGATGCCCGACGAGATGGCAGAGTTCGGATAGCGGCGCATCGCCGCCGCCCTCGACTCGCAAGGCGCCGCCAGCAAGGCGAAGCCGCCCGCACAGCATCGCGATCAGGCTGGATTTGCCGGCGCCGTTGCGCCCGGTCAGAGCGATGGCCTCGCCGCCGCGCAGGACGAAGCTCACATCCTCGAAAAGCAGCCGCTCGCCCCGGCGGCAGGCCAGGCTCTCGACGATCAGCGCGCAGGCGGGGAACGAATCTTGCCTCACGAGGACAGCGTCTTCCGGAGCGTCGGATCTTCGTCGGGCAAGCGTGTCGATCCTGTAGCGGGCTTCTTGGAATTGATCTATAGAGCCCGTGGCTACGCCGCACGCCGATCCGGCGCGGGGCTCGGGCACTCCCGGGGCGGCGCGCGCGTCATGCGCATTAGGCCTTCGATCGGCAAGGTCCGCAAGGGCGCAATCCCTTGACGACATGCCGCTCGCGACCGCAACCCCTTGATCAGGATAGCCCGCATGGCTTCGCTCGACTCCTTCAAATGCCGCCAGACGCTGACCGTCGGCGACAAATCCTATGAGTACTACTCCCTGCCGCTCGCCGAGAAGAACGGCCTGCCCGGCATCTCGAAGCTGCCCTTCTCGATGAAGGTGCTGCTGGAGAACCTGCTGCGCTTCGAGGACGGCCGCTCGGTCTACAAGGCCGACATCGAGGGCTTCGTTGCCTGGCTGACCGACAAGGGCACCGCCGGAAAGGAGATCGGCTTCCGCCCCGCCCGCGTGCTGATGCAGGATTTCACCGGCGTTCCCGCCGTCGTCGATCTCGCGGCGATGCGTGACGGCGTCGTCGCGCTCGGCGGCGACCCGGCCAAGATCAACCCGCTCGTGCCGGTCGATCTCGTCATCGACCACTCGGTCATCGTCGACGAGTTCGGCTCTCCCAAGGCGCTCGCGCAGAACGTCGAGCTCGAATATGAGCGCAATGCCGAGCGCTACCGCTTCCTGAAATGGGGCCAGGGCGCGTTCGACAATTTCCGCGTCGTCCCGCCCGGCACCGGCATCTGCCACCAGGTCAATCTCGAATACCTCGCCCAGACGGTCTGGACCCGTAAGGAGACCATCGACGGCGTCGAGGTCGAGATGGCCTATCCCGACACCGTCGTCGGCACCGATTCGCACACCACTATGGTCAACGGCCTGGCCGTGCTGGGCTGGGGCGTCGGCGGCATCGAGGCCGAGGCCGCCATGCTCGGCCAGCCGCAGTCGATGCTGCTGCCCGAGGTGATCGGTTTCAAGCTGACCGGCGCGCTCAAGGAAGGCATCACCGCCACCGACCTCGTGCTGACCGTCACCCAGATGCTGCGCAAGAAGGGCGTCGTCGGCAAGTTCGTCGAGTTTTTCGGGCCGGGCCTTTACAACCTGACGCTCGCCGACCGCGCGACCATCGCCAATATGGGCCCGGAATACGGCGCGACCTGCGGGTTCTTCCCCGTAGATGCCGAGACGCTTGACTATCTCAACACGACCGGGCGCAGCACGGACCGGATTGCCCTGGTCGAGGCCTACAGCAAGGCGCAAGGCCTGTTCGCCACGATCGAGACCCCCGACCCCGTCTTCACCGACACGCTCGGTCTCGACCTCTCCTCGGTCCAGCCCTCAATGGCGGGCCCGAAGCGTCCCGAAGGCCGCATCGACCTGAACGGCGTCGCCAGGGGCTTCAAGGCGGCGATGGACACCGAATACAAGAAGGGCTCGGAGATCGCGCGCCGCGTCCCCGTGGAGGGCAAGGACTTCGATCTCGGCCATGGCGACGTCGTCATCGCCGCCATCACCTCCTGCACCAACACCTCCAACCCCTCGGTGCTGATGGCGGCGGGGCTGCTCGCCCGCAACGCGGTCGCCAGGGGTTTGAAGGTCAAGCCCTGGGTCAAGACCTCGCTCGCGCCCGGCTCGCAGGTGGTGGCGGAATACCTCGCCAAGGCCGGCCTCCAGACCGATCTCGATGCGCTCGGCTTCAACCTGGTCGGCTTCGGCTGCACCACCTGCATCGGAAATTCCGGCCCGCTGCCCGCCCCGATCTCGAAGGCGATCAACGAGCAGGGCCTGATCGCGGGCGCCGTCATCTCCGGCAACCGCAATTTCGAGGGCCGCGTCTCGCCCGACGTGCAGGCGAACTACCTCGCCTCGCCGCCGCTGGTCGTGGCCTATGCGCTGGCGGGCTCGGTCCAGATGGACCTGACGACGGAGCCGCTCGGCACCGGTTCGGACGGAAAGCCGGTCTTCCTCAAGGACATCTGGCCCTCCAACAAGGAGATCCAGAGCTTCATCCAGCAGAACGTCACGCGCGCCATCTTCGAGGCGAAATACGCCGACGTCTTCAAGGGCGACGCGCATTGGCAGGCTGTGAAGACGCCCGAAAGCCAGACCTATGCCTGGGAAGACGCCTCGACCTATGTGCAGAACCCGCCCTATTTCCAGGGCATCAGCAAGACGCCGTCGCCCGTCACCGAGATCGTCGGGGCGCGCATCCTTGGCCTGTTTGGCGACAAGATCACCACCGACCACATCTCGCCGGCAGGCTCGATCAAGGCGGCATCCCCCGCCGGGGCCTATCTCACCGAGCACGGCGTCGCGGTGGCGGACTTCAACCAGTACGGCACGCGGCGCGGCAACCATGAGGTGATGATGCGCGGCACCTTCGCCAATATCCGCATCCGTAACCACATGATGGGCCCCAATGGCCGCGAGGGCGGCTACACGATTCACTATCCAAGCAAGGAAGAGCTGCCGATCTACGACGCGGCGATGCGCTACCAGCAGGAAATGGTGCCGCTGGTCGTCTTCGCCGGCGTCGAATACGGCAACGGCTCCTCGCGCGACTGGGCCGCGAAGGGCACCAACCTGCTCGGCGTCAAGGCCGTGATCGCCCAGAGCTTCGAGCGCATCCACCGCTCGAACCTGGTCGGCATGGGCGTTGTGCCGTTCACGCTTGCGGAGGGCACGAGCTGGGCCTCGCTCGACCTGAAGGGCGACGAGAGCGTCACCATCCGTGGCCTCGCAACGGTCAAGCCGCGCCAGATGCTGGAAGCCGAGATCACCTCGGCCGACGGCTCGGTCAAGAAGGTCCCGATCCTCTGCCGCATCGATACGCTGGACGAGATCGACTACTTCAAGAACGCCGGCATCCTGCACTACGTCCTGCGCGGCATCGCGGCCTGAGCGCAGGGCCGGCAAGCGGGCGCGTCGGATATCGCCGACGCGCTTGACTCTCAGACAGCGACCTTCGCGAGGAAGCCGACCACCTCCTCGCGCAGGCGTGCCGCCCCCGACAGAACCTCGGCCGATGTCCCCGAAACGGTTTCGGCGGCATTGCGTGTTTGCGTGATCGCGCCCTCGACCGCCTCGACGAGGCTCAGCATCTCCTGGGTCCGGAGCGCCGCCGAAGCCACATTGCCGGATATGCCCCTGACAGCGCAGTCCTGATCGGCGATGCAGCGGGCGACCTCGCTGCTATGCCGATCGATCTCCGCCATGCGATCGCCACTGCGCTGGATCGCGGCGACCGCTTTCACCGACGAGGTCTGCACGGCGGCGATCTGCGCGGCGATGCGCTGGGCGGCCTCCGCTGTCTGCCCGGCCAGCGCCTTGACCTCGTTGGCGACGACGGCGAAGCCGCGACCATGAGCGCCCGCGCGCGCGGCCTCGATCGTTGCGTTGAGCGCCAGCAGGTTGGTCCTGGACGTCACGTCCTGAATGACGCCGGTGATCGCGCCGATCTCCGTGGCGATCGCAGCGAGCTCGCCAATCTCCCGGTTGGCGGCAATCGCCTCGCGCGAAGCGATCTCGACGACCTCGCCGGTCCGGTTCAGCCGCTCTCCGATCTCGGCGATCGACCGGCGCAGCGCCTCGGCGGCGGCGGCGGCGGACGCCACCTCGCCGGAGGCTTCGGCTGAGCACTTGACCGCGCCGGCCGCCCGCTCCGAACTTTCCTCGGCACGTGCCGACAACCCGGCGGCGGTGGTCTGCATCGCTCCGACACTGGCGTCGAAACGGCTGAGCACGGCCTCCACGCTGCTGCGAAAGCCGCAGATCGCCGCCTCCGTCGCGCCGCGCCGGGCCTCCTGCTCGGCGAGCAGGGCCCGTTCCAGCTCGGCCGAATGGCGCTCTGTCACATCGTCATGCGTCGCGACCCAGCCGCCATCGCTCATCGGCCGATGCCGGATCGCGATGACGCGGCCGTTCGCCAGCCTGACGGTGGTGTCGGACGGTTTGTCGGAAACCTGGATGGAATCGCGCCAGATCATGTAGCGCTCCGGCGACATGTCGGGCGCGCTGCCGACGGCGACGCGCAGATCGACGATGTCGCGCAGGGTCATTCCAGGCCGCATCAGCGCGACGTCGATGCCGTAGACGTCGGCATAGCGCCGGTTGCACGTGATCAGCCGCTGCCGGCCGTCGAACATGCACAACCCCTCGGACATGTTGTTCAATGCCCTGGACAGGAGCTTCTTCTGCCGAAGATTGCCGCGATAGAGCCGCACCGGCACGAAGAGGGCGGCCAGGGACAGCAACACGAGCCCCGCCAGGAACGGCAGGCCGAAGCCGGGCAGCAAGGCGGACAGCGCATCCATGATCCTCCCGGCGGCCCTTCTGCGGGGCCTGATCATCTCGGGTTGCCCAACGGCGACGTCGTCAGGGTGCATCGATCAGGCTGCATTGAATTGCTTAAGAGGCGATGAAGCTGCTCTGCTGCCGGACAAGGCACGCCCGGACATGGTTGTCCTCCACGGCTCCGGGGTGTAATGGGGCGGTTCAGTCATCCTCGGCGGGGGGCTTGGGGCAGGCGCGGCATGGTCGCGCCCGGATGTCGTCCGCCTCCACCTGATCATAAAGACGGGAGCACCCGCATGTCCGCCACGTTCGAGACGGTCGCCGGAATCATTTCGGAGACCTGCGATATTCCGCGCGAGAAGATCACGCCCCAGAGCCATGCCATCGACGATCTGGGCATCGACTCGCTCGCCTTCCTCGACATCGCCTTCGCCATCGACAAGGCCTTCGGCATCAAGCTGCCGCTGGAGCAGTGGACCCAGGAAGTGAACGAAGGCAAGGCCCCGGCCGAGCAGTATTTCGTGCTCGACAACCTGTGCAAGCGCATCGACGAACTGGTCGCCGCCAAGAAGGCGTGAGTCGCCCCCGTTTAGGCACAGCCCCCATGCCGGTTTCCCGGGATGGGGGCTGTCGTCGTTTCGGCTGCCGCGACTTGAGCCGCGCCGCCTCAGCCGCTAGAGCATAGCCGGCGTTTCGGCGGCCCTCGGCAGACGGCGCGCCCCATCGACGAACGGACCCGCATGCGCCTCGAATATTTCGACATGATCGACACGGTGGTCGCATTCGAGCCGGGCGAGAAGCGCATCGTCACGCGCTCGACCGTGCCGTCGGCGAACGCCAGCCCGGTCTTCGAGGGTCACTTTCCCGGCCACCCGCTGGTGCCGGGCGTGCTTCTGACCGAGACCATGGCGCAGGCCTCGGGCTATCTCCTGCTGGCGCTGAACGGCATGAGCCAGATGCCCTTCCTGATGACGGTCGACAAGGCGCGCTTCCGTACCTTCGTCGAACCCGACGCCGTGCTCGACATCACGGCCGAACTGGTGATCGAGGGCTCGGGCTATGCCGCGACCAAGGCGAAGATCGCGATCGCCGGCAAGCCGATCTGCGATGCCGAATTGCGCTTCCGGCTGATGCCCTTTCCCGCCGACATGCGCAGCTTGATGGAGGCCCGCCTCGCCGCGATCGGCCTCGCGCCCGAACAGGTCTGAAGCCATGCCGCGCGACGTCGTCATCACCGGCATCGGAATCGCTTCCAGCCTTGGCGAGGGCATCGAGACCCATGCGCGGGCGCTTGCGGCAAGCAGCGCTCCGGTCGTCGATGCGGCCGCATTCGCGCCCTATCCGGTGCATCCGTTGAAGGCGCTCGAACTCGACCTTCAGATCCCGAAAAAGTCCGACCAGCGCCAGATGGAGCCCTGGCAGCGGCTCGGCGTCTATGCGGCTGGGCTGGCGCTCGACGATGCGGGACTGAAGCAGGACGCGGACGCCAAGGCGATGCTGCAGGTCATCGTCGCAGCCGGCGGCGGCGAGCGCGACCATGGCGTCGATGCGGCCATCCTGACCGATCTGCGCGGGGCCAATGCGGCCGGCTCCATGCTGAACGAACGCCTGATGGGCGATCTGCGCCCCACGCTCTTCCTCGCGCAGCTTTCCAACCTGCTCGCCGGCAACATCGCCATCGTCCATGGCGTCACCGGGGCCTCGCGCACCTTCATGGGCGAGGAGCAGGCCGGCGTCGACGCCATCCGCACCGCCCACGCCCGCGTCAGTGCCGGTCAGGCCGAGGTGATGCTGGTCGGCGGCGCCTACAATGCCGAGCGACGCGACATGCTGCTGCTGCTCGAACTCGGCGGCTATCTGCGCAAGGGCGATTTCGCCCCGGTTTTTGCGCGCGAGGACGCTCCGGGAATCATCACGGGAAGCGCAGCAGCCTTCCTCGTGATCGAATCCGCTGAGCGCGCCGCCGCGCGCGGCGCGACAGCGCATGCGAGGCTCAGCCATGTCGCGGCGACGCGCAGCAGGCGCGCGCCCGGCTCGGTCGAGGCCGCGCTGCGGGCGCTCATCGCCGGCTTCGGCGCGGTTTCACCCGAAGCGCTGGCGATCTCTGCCGCGACCGGCACGGCCGGCATCACGGCGGAAGAGGCCGCCGCCATCGCGATGCTGCCTCAAGCGAAGCGGATCGCGACCGGTGATCTCGTCGGCCATGCGCTCGAAGCCGCTTTCCCGATCTCGATCGCGCTCGCAGCCGCGGCCCTCTCGACCGGGCAGGCGCGTGAAGCCCTCGTCACCGGCGCGGGCCACTGGCGCGGCGAGGGCGCTGCAAGACTGGTCAAGGCGTGAGGAACGAGCCGATGAGCACGCAGCATCGCGACGCCAGGGGCCGCCCGATCGTGGCGGTGACGGGTCTTGGCATCGTCACCTCGCTCGGCCAGGGCAAGCAGGCGAACTGGGAGGCGCTGATCGCCGGAAAATCCGGCATCCACCGCATCGAGCGCTTCCCGACCGAAGGCCTGCGCACCACGATCGGCGGCACGGTCGATTTCCTGTTCGACGGTCCGTTCTCCGCGCCGGAGCTCTCCGAGAAGCTCGCGACGCTCGCAGCCGACGAGGCCGTCAGCCAGAGCGGCCTCGGCCAGCCCGGCGATTTTCCCGGCGAACTCTTCATGGCGGTCCCGCCGGTCGAGATGGAATGGCCGCAGAAGCAGGAACTCGCCCAATCCGTCGCGGGCGATGTCGACTATGACGGCCTGCTGCGCGAGGCCGCGACGCTGAAGCACAAGGCCATGCACGAGATGTTCCTGTTCGGCACGGTCGCCGATCACATTGCCGACCGCTTCGGCACGAAAGGATCGCCGATCTCGCTCTCGACCGCATGTTCCTCGGGCGCGACCGCGATCCAGATGGGCGTCGAGGCGATCCGGCGCGGCGATACGAAGAGCGCGCTCTGCATCGGCACCGACGGCTCGGTCCATGCCGAGGCCCTGATCCGCTTCTCGCTGCTCTCGGCGCTCTCGACCCGCAACGAGGTGCCGGAAGCCGCCGCAAAGCCCTTCTCGAAGGATCGCGACGGCTTCGTCATGGGCGAGGGCGCGGGCGCGCTGGTGCTGGAGGATTACGATCATGCGCTGGCGCGTGGGGCTGCGATCCTCGGCATCGTCGCGGGCTGCGGCGAGCGCGGCGACGGCTTTCACCGCACCCGCTCCAGCCCCGACGGCAAGCCCGCGATTCTCGCCATGCAGGACGCGCTCGACGACGCCGGCGTGACGCCAGACGATGTCGACTACATCAACGCCCACGGCACCTCGACGCCGGAGAACGACAAGATGGAGGCGATGAGCTGCACCGCCGTCTTCGGCGAGCGCATGGCGCGCCTGCCGATGTCGTCCAACAAATCGATGATCGGCCATACGCTGACGGCGGCCGGCGCGGTCGAGGCAGTGATCTCCTTCATGACGATCGCCAATGGCCGCATTCCGCCCACCATCAACTACGTCAATCCAGACCCGGCGATCACGCTCGACGTCGTGCCCAACACCGCGCGCGACGCGACGGTGCGCACCGTGATCTCGAACTCCTTTGGCTTCGGCGGCCAGAACACCAGTCTGGTGCTGATGGCAGGGCCGACGACGCCGGACGCTCGCCCGTGACCCGCATCCTCGTCACAGGCGGCGCCAAGGGCGTCGGCGCGGCGATCGTCCGGGCGCTGGCCGCCGCCGGCCACGATGTCGATTTCACCTATCGCTCTTCCGCCGAGCAGGCTCTGACGCTGGCGGCCGAGATCGCCGAGGCCCATCCCGGCCGCGCCATCAAGGCTCTGCCGCTCGACCTCTCCGACAAGGCCGCGCTCGACGCCTTCTGCGAGGAGCGCGAGAGCGAAAGCTATTTCGGCTTCATCCACAACGCCGGCCAGCCCTATGATTCGCTTGCCGCGATGATGGCGCAGGACAAGGCGGAAGCCGCGATGCAGGTCAATTTCTGGGCCTTCACCCGCCTCGCCAAAAGCCTGATGCGCGCCATGATCCGGGCGCGCGCGGGCCGCATCGTCGCGATCGGCTCGGTCGCGGCGCTGCGCGGCAATCCAGGCAACGCGGCTTACGCCGCCTCCAAGGGCGCGCTGATCTCCTATGCGAAGACATTGGCGATCGAGACCGGCAAGCGCGGCGTCACGGTCAACGTCATCGCGCCGGGCTTCGTCGACACCGACATGATGGCGCCCTACGCCGCCTATCGCGACAAGATGCAGGCGCAGATCCCCGCAGGCCGCTTCGCGAAACCCGAGGAGGTCGCGGGGCTGGCCGCCTTCCTGATGAGCGAGCCGGCCGCCTATATCAGTGGAACCGTGCTGCCGATCGATGGCGGCCTGACGGCTCAGATGGGCGTGCATCGCTGACATCGACGGTTTGCAGCGGTTCTGTTACGTTCGCAGCGAACCGGAACGAACCGCCAAGGAGTTCGGCCTCATGACAGCCGCCTTCACCATTCGCCTCGACGACGAGAAACTGGCCAAGCTCGATGCCCTGGCTGCCGACATGGATCGCTCGCGCAGTTGGATCGCGGCCAAGGCGATCGAATCGTATGTCGAGCTGAACGCTTGGCAGATCGCGCGTATCAAGGAAGGCATCGCGCAGGCTGATCGCGGTGAGTTCGCGACGGAAGAAGAGCTGGATGCAATCGAGACCAGGCTCCAAGCTATGATCGACGCGGGTCGGTGAAGGTCATATGGACCACGCGGGCTCGGGCCGAACTTGACGAGATCGCAGATTATCTAAGCGCATTCGGCGCGGCGACCGCGTTGGGCCAGGTGCGCCGCATCCGGTCGGCGGGCAGGCTGCTTGGGAACCATCCGCATAAGGGCCGGCCTGGTCGCGTTGACGAAAGCCGCGAACTGATTGTAGCCGGCACGCCTTATATTCTCCCCTATCGAGTCAGCGATGGTCGAGTCGAAATTCTTGCCGTGATCCACACGTCCCGGCTTTGGCCTGAAGAACTCTGAAAGTGCCGAACTCCTCCATGCGCTCCCTCCAGCTCCACGCCGACCGCGATCTCCGTCTCGAGGAGATTGAACCACCGCCTCCGCCTGCAGCCGGCGAGGTGCAGATCCGCATCCGCGCGGTCGCGCTCAACTATCTCGACCTCTGGGGCTTTCGCGGCATGGCCTTCGCCAAGCGCAAGATGCCGCAGGCGGCCGGAGTGGAAGCCGCAGGCGAGATCGTCTGCGTCGGCGAAGGCGTCACCAACCTCAAGGTCGGCGACACCGTCACGGCCTATGGCGCCGAGACCTGCGGCCACTGCAAGGCATGTGTCGAGGGCCGCGACAATCTCTGCGAGAACGTCGCCGGCATCATGGGCTTCCATATCGACGGGTTCGCCCGCGAACTGATCAACAAATCGGCCCGCCTCGTGATCAAGGCCCCGCCCGGCGTCTCCTTCGAGCACGCGGCCTGCGCGCCCATCGGCTTCGGCACCGTCCAGCACATGCTGTTCGACAATGCGAAGCTCGAACCCGGCGAATCGATCCTGATCCATGCCGGCGGCTCAGGCATTGGCACGGCCGCGATCATGATGGCCAAGGCGATCGGCTGCACGGTCTACACCACCGTCGGCGACGACGAGAAGGGCCGCAAGGCGAAGGAACTGGGCGCGGATTTCGTCGTCAACTACAAGACCGAGCGCTTCGAGGGCGAGGTTCGCCTGATGACCAAGCGCAAGGGCGTCGACGTCGTCTTCGAGCATGTCGGGGCCGACACCTGGAACGGCTCGCTGCTCTGCCTGAAGCGCGGCGGCCGGCTCGTCACCTGCGGCGCGACCTCGGGCGCATCGACCACGATGAACCTGATGCAGCTTTTCCAGCAGCAATACCGCATCACCGGCTCCTTCGGCTGCCGGCTGGAGAACATCAGTCAGTCGCTGGAGAAGATGGCAGGCGGGATGAAGCCGGTGATCGATTCGGTATTTCCGCTCGAAGATTTCGAGAAGGGCCTCGCCCGTCTCGAAGGACGGCAGGTCTTCGGCAAGGTCGTCGTCGCTTTCTGAGAACTTGACGGGACGGTTTTCCTGCCGCAAGTCGCCATTTCCGCCCGATAATGCTTCAAGGCAAGGGCGCGATGGGGCCGGGCTGACCTTGAGACGATTGACGACATTCGCCGCGCGCGCCGGCGCGGCGGTGATGATCGGCCTGATCCGGGCGCTGTTCGCCTTCCTGCGTCTGCTCGGGCCCGAGCGCTCCAGCGATCTCGGCGGCTGGCTTCTGCGCACCGCGAGCCCGCTGATTCCGGTCAACCGTGTGGCGCTCGCCAATATACGCACGGCCTTCCCCGAGAAGGACGAGAGCGAGGTGAAGCGCATCGCGCGCGGCGCATGGGAGAATCTCGGCCGCACGGCGGGCGAATACGCCCATCTCAAGACCCTGTTCGACTACGATTACCTCAATCCCGACGCGCCCTCTCGCGTCGAGGTCTCCGGCATCGAGCATTTCATCGCGCTCAAGGACGACGACAAGCCCGGCCTGATCTTCTCGGCGCATCTGGCGAACTGGGAGCTGCCGGCGATTTGCGCCGCAGCCTATGATCTGGAGACGACCGCCGTCTTCCGCGCCCCCAACGACCCGGCCATCGCGGCGATCATCCACGAGATCCGCTCCGGCGCGATGGACGGGCTTGCGGCTGCCAAACAGGGCGCGGCTTTCGCCATGCAGGGCGTGCTGGAGCGCGGCGGCCATCTCGGCATGCTGATCGACCAGCATTTCACCCGCGGCGTGGTCGTGCCCTTCATGGGCCGCCCGGCGCTGACCAACCCGATCCTCGGCAAATTCGCGCGACGCTTCGAATGCCCTGTGCATGGCGTTCGCGTCATCCGCCTGCCGAATCAGCGCTTCCGGCTGGAGCTGACGCCGGCGCTCGACCTGCCGCGCGACGAGGCCGGCGAGATCGACGTGCAGGGCGCGATGGCGATGATGACGGCCGTGGTCGAGGGCTGGGTCCGGGAGACCCCCGAACAATGGCTCTGGATGCACCGGCGCTGGCGGCCCAATATGATCGCCGCCCGGGGCATGGCCGATACCGCGCAAATGCCGGCTCCCAAGCCTGTTTTCAAGGCAACGTGATTTCCAAGTGAGTTCCCTTGGGCGCTTTGGTAACGCCTGCATGCTCTAAGACTGTTAGAGTGCCGATCATGACCCTGCGCCCGCGCCTTCTCCTCGCCTCGCTCGCCGCCCTTGTCCTGGGCGGCGCGAACGCGCATGCGCAGGCGCCCGCGCTCCAGCCGCGCGCCGTGGTCGAACTCTTCACGAGCCAGGGCTGCTCCTCGTGTCCGCCGGCCGACGCGCTCTTCGTCGAACTGGCCAAGGACCCGGCCGTGATCGCGCTGACGATGCCGGTGACCTACTGGGACTATCTCGGCTGGAAGGACACGCTCGGCCACGACGTCTTCACAAAGCGCCAGAAGCTTTACGCCAAGTCGCGCGGCGACGGGCAGGTCTACACGCCACAGGCCGTGATCAATGGCGGGCCGCATCTCGTCGGCTCCGACAAGGCCGAGATCGAGAAGTCGTTGCGCAAGCAGGGCGCTTTTTCCGCCCGCGTCTCGCTCAGCGAGGACGGCGGCATGGTCAAGGTCGCACTTGCTCCCGTCGATCCAGCCGGTAGCGGCGCGGGAAGCGTCTGGCTGCTGCCGACGACGCGCATGATCACGGTGCCGATCGGCCGGGGTGAGAATCAGGGCAAGACCATCTCCTACGCCAATGTCGTGCGCGGCATGGTCAAGGTCGGCGACTGGGACGGCAAGGCGGCGACGCTGACCACGCCGCTCGCAGGCGCCAGAATGCCCGATTCCGACGGCTATGTTGTGCTCGTGCAGGCCGAGCGGCCGGGTCGATACGGCATGATGCCCGGGGCTGTCATCGGCGCGGCCAGATCCGGCGAGTAGCCGCGAAGACGGGGACATTCCGCGAATGCGGGTTCCCGGAGACGCCGGAGCGACGTAGCGTCTCGCCAGAGTCACAATAACTTGGCACTGATTCGCATATGCCGAGGCTGTTCACCGCGCTTGAGATTCCTGCCGAGGTCGCCTCGGTGCTGACCCTGCATCGGGGCGGGCTCGTCGGTGCGCGCTGGATCGAACCGGCCGATTACCACATCACGCTGCGCTTTCTCGGCGATGTCGATCGCCGCATGGCCCATGACGTGCACGAGTTTCTCGGCGACCTGCGCAACTATCCCTTCGAGGTCACGCTCGATGCGCTGGGCAGTTTCGGCGGCGACAAGCCGCGCGCCGTCTTCGCCCGGGTCCAGCCGAGCCAAAAACTCTCCGAACTGCAGGCCGACATCGAGCGGTTGATGCGCCGGCTCGGTCTGCCGCCTGAAGCGCGCAAATTCGCGCCCCATGTCACGCTCGCGCGGCTGCGCGACGTCGCGCCGGTCGATGTCGCGCAATATCTGGGGCAGCACCCGATCGTCCGGCCGATCAGCTTCACGGCGCGGCGGATCGCGCTGATGTCTTCGCGCGATTCGATCGGCGGCGGCCCCTATGTGCTGGAGGCGGCCTATCCCCTTGGCCCCTCCTATCCGAACCGGATGGCGCGGGCCGACGCGCAGCGGAGATGACCATGCCCAAGCGCCTGAGCCTGGACGCCCGCAACGAGGCGCTGCTGACGCTGACCGGCTGGAAGCTGGCCGAGGGGCGCGAGGCCATCGCCAAGCGCTTCGTCTTCCGCGATTTCAGCGAGGCCTTCGGCTGGATGACGCGTGTCGCGCTGCTGGCGGAGACGATGGATCACCACCCCGAATGGTCGAATGTCTACAAGACCGTCGAGGTGACGCTCGCGACGCATGATGCGGGCGGGCTGACCGAACTCGACGTCAGGCTCGCGCGCGCCATGGATGCGCTGGCCGGTTGAGTTAGCTCTTGCCGCTGTTCGACCATGCCGCGAGCCGGCGCGTCAGCGGCGGCGGCAGGCGGCGCAGCGCCCGCTTCAGCAGCGGCCGCCAGTGCGCCAACCCCGATTCCACGAGGAACCGGCCCCTCCAGGACAGGGGCAGCACCAGATCGGTCACCGCTGTCAGCCCATCGGCATGCTCGTGCTTATAGGGGTCGGCCGGCGCCAGCATGTCGAAGACCGCATTGCCGCGCGCCCTGGCGCAGGCGAAGCTATGATGCACCAGAAGCCCGCCGACGCCGCCGCGCTCATGCTCGGGATGGGTCGCGATGACATGGCCGAAGCTCGCGCCCTTGCAGTCGAGCGCGAGGTCCAGCCCGATCGGCGCGCCGTCGCAGGAGATGGTCGCGATCCGCAGCGGCGAGCCGCCCGCCGCGTCGCCCGCCAGATCGCGGAAGAAGGCTGAAAAGCGCGGGTCGGAGATCGTCGGCGCGAGCACGCCATGGCGCAGCAGCGCCGCCTGCTTCATTGCGATGGCGGCGACGGCGAGATCGGCGGCCTCGGGCCCCGGCTCGACCATCGCGAGGCTGATCGCGCCGCGCTCGGAGAGCCGTCGCAGCCGCCGGCGGTGATTGGAGCGCTCGCGCGGCGCATAGGCATGGCTCGGGCCGTCCGGACCGACCCGCGAGCCGAGATCGGCGAAGGGCGCGTGAAGCCGCTCCCGCAGCGCGGCGCGCGAAACGAGGCCCGACATCGCCAGCACCGAATCGCCGCGCAGCCTGCGCAGTTCGAACAGATCCGCGCCCAGCTTTGCGACGGCATCCCAGCCGGCCTTCAGCAGCGCGGCTTCCTCGCCAGTGCGCTCGACCAGCACATCGCCATACTGCGCCACCGGAACGCCCATGAAGCGCAGGCTGACGAGTCCGAGTCGGCGCTGGCGGACCAGCGGCCAGACCATGACGAGCCGCCCGCCACGGCGCGCCGTCACGATGCAGAGCCGCATCCGCGCATCGAGATAATGGTTCGCCCAGTGCCGCAGCACGGCATGGGACTGGAAGACCTGATGGGGCAGGCCGGCGCGGGCAAACAGGGCGTCCCATTCCTCCCGCAGCGCAAGGAAGGCATCGGGCGTATCGACGATGGCGATCGCGACCTCGTCGGCGCGCGCCGACGCCTGTGACAGGCCGCCCGGCCTCGCCCCGGCAAGCTCGCCGCGGAAGGAGGCGATCAGCGCCACGGCTCAGGCTCCGGCCCGGACATGGGCGAGGAGCCGCTTGGCGCCCGACAGCGGAAACCGCGCCAGATAGGGCAGCAGCAGCAGCGGATGACGCGCCGCGAAGGGCGCGTCATGCTCGACCATATGGCGGATCGCCAGCACCGGCAGCGGCGCGCGCAGCGGGCGGAACTCCGGGTTCCACAGCCCCGGCGCGTCGGAATCGGCATACATCAGACCGATCATCCGGTTGCGCGACAGCGAATAGAATTTGTGGCGGTTCTGCACGCGCTTCAGCATGGCGATGCCGTCCTCGTCTGCGCAGGCCGGAAAGCCGATGATCACCGTGCGGAAATGCGCCATGGCGGGCTTGGCGGGGATCGCCTCCAGCGCCTGGAAACTCCTGCGGATCAGCGAGAACGCCGCCGCCTCGTCGGCCGGCCCAGCCTCGCTGATGCCGAGGCGAACGGTGTCGAGCTTCGCCGCCTGACGCGTGAAGGGGCAGACTGCGCCGGTGCGGCCGAGATCGGCATGGCCCGCCATCAGATAGCCCTCGACCCAGCCGAGCAGGCTGGACAGGGCGGCCGGCTCGGGCTGCTGCGCGATGCGCGCTTTGGCGTCAGCAAAGGTCGACAGCGCGCCGGCCTTCTCCAGTCCGGCCAGGATTTTGGTCCCGCTCATCGCTCGCCTCGCCATCTCGAAGCTGAAGCGATAGCAGCGCAAGATTAGGGAAGGGTTTCGTCGGCGGGCCCGGCTTCTCCGGATGCGTTAGGGGTCTGATAAGCCTTGAGACCAGCCGCAGAGCCGCAAGCCCGCCAGCATATGCGCCGGCGGCGGCGCAACGACCACCACCGGTGGGCGCTTGCGATAGAGCGGGATCGCGATGCTGCGCGCATGCAGTTGCAGTCCGGGGCCGCCCTCGCGCGGGGCCGTGCCGTAGATCTCGTCCCCCAGCATCGGCCAGCCCGAGGCGGCGCAATGCACCCGCAACTGATGCGTGCGCCCGGTCAGCGGCGAGAGCGCGAGCCAGGCGATCGGTCCGCCGTCTCCGACGCCCCGCCCCAGCACGCGAAACCGTGTCTGCGATGGCAGACCCTCGGGATCGACCTTCATCCACCAGCCGCGATCGGGCGCGCGCTTGCCCAGCGCCAAATCGATCAGCCCCTCGTCCTGCGCCGGGTCGCCCTCGACGAGCGCCCAGTAGGTCTTGCCGATCAGCCCGTCGCGGAACAGCCGGTTGAGATCGGCCATGGCGCGCGGATGGCGGCCAAGCACGAGGCAGCCCGATGTGTCCTTGTCGAGCCGGTGCGCGGCCTCGGGGCGGCGCGGCAGGCCAAAGCGCAGCGCGTCGAGATGATCGGTCAGTACGGGTATGATTTTCCGCTTCGCCTGCGGCCCGCGATGCGAGGGCAGGCCCGCGGGCTTGTCGATCACCAGCATCATCGCGTCGCGATAGAGCAGCGGAAACGGCAGCTCCGCTTCGGCCCTGTCGTGCGAAATCTCTGGTCGGTCGGACGTGGCCATGGCATTGCGCTAGCGAAGACGGGCCGGCGACGCAATATCAGGGCGAGGCCGGCTCGAAGACGGGACGCATGATGAGCGAGCAAGACCCGAAGAAGCGCGGCTTCTTCTCCAGACTTTTCGGCATCGAGGACGAGCCAGGAAAACCGGCCGCGCCGGAGACGCCGGCTCTTGCCGACATGCCTGCCGCGCCGCCGGAGCCTGAAGCCGACGCCCTGATCGCGCCGGGCGCACTGATGGGCGAGGCCGCGCCTCTCCCCATCGCGACGCCCGAGCCGGCGCCGATGCCCGCCCCGCTTGTGACGGCGCCGACTCCGGTCGCAGTCGCTCCGGAGCCAAGGCGAAGCTGGTGGCGCAGGTTGACGGAAGGTCTGTCGCGGACCTCGTCGGCCCTGACCACCGGCATCACCGAGATCTTCACCAAGCGCAGGCTTGACGCCGGCACACTGGAGGATCTCGAGGACATCCTGATCCAGGCCGATCTTGGCCTTCCCACCGCCGCCCGCGTCGCCAAGGCCGTCGGCGAGGGGCGCTATGACCGCCAGATCGAGCCCGCAGAGGTCAAGGCGATCCTCGCCCGCGAGGTCGAGGCGATCCTGACGCCTGTCGCTGTGCCGCTGGTGATAGACGCCACGAAAAAGCCGTTCGTGATCCTGATGGTCGGCGTCAATGGCTCGGGCAAGACCACCACGATCGGCAAGCTGGCGCAGAAGTTCCGCAACGAGGGCAGAAGCGTGATGCTCGCCGCCGGCGACACCTTTCGCGCCGCCGCGATCGAGCAGCTCAAGGTCTGGGGCGAGCGCACGCAAGCGCAGGTCGTCTCCGGCCAGCAGGGCGCCGACGCGTCGGGGCTGGCCTATGAGGCGCTGCAGAAGGCGAAGGCCGCCGGCACCGACGTGCTGCTGATCGACACCGCCGGACGCCTTCAGAACAAGACCGGACTGATGGACGAACTCGCCAAGGTCGTCCGCGTCATCCGCAAGATGGACCCTGACGCCCCCCATGCGGCGCTGCTCGTACTCGACGCAACCGTCGGCCAGAACGCGCTTTCGCAGGTCGAGGCCTTCCAGCATACAGCCGGCATCACCGGGCTGGTCATGACCAAGCTCGACGGCACGGCGCGCGGCGGCATTCTCGTGGCGCTGGCGGCGAAATTCGGCCTGCCCGTGCATTTTATCGGCGTCGGCGAGGGCGTCGAGGATCTGGAGCCGTTCTCGGCCCAGGATTTCGCCCGGGCGGTTGCAGGGCTGGGAGAAGCGGCGTGAGCCAGGATACCGTCGATACGAAAAGGCCCGGGATCAATCCCCTGCTCAAGCTCGCGCTCGAATTCGGGCCCCTCGCCTTGTTCTTCTTCGCCAATTCCTATGGCGACCGGCTGTTTGGCGTCGCGCCTGACCGGCGCATCTTCGTGGCAACCGGCATCTTCATGGTCGCCTCGCTGGTCGCGCTCGCCCTGTCGCGCATCCTGATGGGCTATCTGCCGCGCATGGCGATCGTCAATGCGGTCGTCGTCAGCGTCTTCGGCGGGCTGACCATCGCGCTCGACGACGCCTTCTTCATCAAGGTCAAGCCGACCATCGTGAACACGCTGTTCGGCTGCGTGCTGCTGGGCGGCCTGTATTTCGGCCGCTCGCTGCTGGCGCTGGTGCTGGAGAGCGTGCTGCAGCTCGACGAGGCAGGCTGGCGCAAGCTGACCCTGCGCTGGGGCCTGTTCTTCTTCGTGCTGGCGGCCCTGAACGAGATCGTCTGGCGCACCCAGACGCAGGATTTCTGGGTCGCTTTCAAGGTCTGGGGCGTGATGCCGCTGACCATGGCCTTTGCGCTCGCCCAGGCGCCGCTGATCCTGAAACACGAGATCAAGCCGAAGGCGGCGGAGTAGGCTCGAGGCCCTGGAACGGAGAACCGGGAGCCTCGGTTGGACAACGAACCGAGGGTCCGCGCGACAAGGCGGCGCCTTGCCCGATGCACGCCATGCTGGCCGAGCCGGCCATGGTGGCGTGACACAAACGAAATCGACTCCGGCGAAGTCGGAGCGGTTCAATGCGTATGTTCAGCGGAACCACGTTCCCCGCCAGCCCCACGCCCCGCGATCAGCCAATACACGAACCCCGTCGCCGCGCCGACCAGGAACAGCGCGCCGATGACCCGCGTCTCGGCCTGTGTCGGCGCGCGCGAGAGCTGCAGCATGGCGAGCGGCAGGAGCGTGGCCAGCACGCCGGTCAGCCCGCTCTGGATCAGGCCGCTGCGCAGCCGGAAGAGTTCGCTGAAGAGCGCCACGAGAATGACGGGCGCGACGATGATGGCGAGCCCCAGCCGGCCGATCAGGCTGAAGGCGGCAGCGGCCGCCGGACCCGGATCGCCGCCGCTCTCGGCCAAGCCGAACAGCGCCTCCATCAGGCGCTCGAAACCGCCGCCGATCAGCAGCGCGATCTCGGCCGAGGCGACGCTGGCGACCATCATGGCGAATATGCCCGCCCCCATGGCGACGAACAGGGCGAAGGGGATCAGCAAGAGCCAGCGCAGCATCGGGATCAGCCAGCCTGCGCCGCTGCGTCGGCTTCGTCCAGCATCAGCCGGGCTCGGGCGGAGAGCTTCTCGGTCTCGCTCTTGAGCTGGCCGCAGGCGGCGAGGATGTCGCGGCCGCGCGGCGTCCGCACCGGCGAGGCGTAGCCGGCGCGGAAGACGATCTCGGAAAAACGCTCGATCCGGTCCCAGTCCGAGCACTCGTAGCGCGTGCCGGGCCAGGGATTGAACGGGATCAGGTTGATCTTGGCGGGGATGCCCTTGAGCAGCCGCACCAGATCGCGCGCCTCGGCGTCGCTGTCGTTGACGCCCTTGAGCATGACGTACTCGAACGTGATGCGCTTGGCGTTGGTCAGCCCCGGATAGGTCCGGCACGCCTCCATCAGTTCGGCGATGGGATATTTTTTGTTCAACGGCACGAGTTCGTCGCGCAGTTCGTCGCGCACCGCATGCAGCGAGATCGCCAGCATCGTGCCCATCGCGTCGCCGAGCGGGCCTATCTGCGGCACGACGCCCGAGGTCGAGACCGTGATGCGGCGGCGGCCGAGCGAGAGACCTTCATTGTCGGAGATCACGTCGATGGCGTCGCGCACGGCGTCGAAATTGTAGAGCGGCTCGCCCATGCCCATGAAGACGATGTTGGTGACGAAGCGGCCACCGTCGTTCGGGACGAAGGCGCCGCCCGGCGCGCTGCGATTGGGGAAATCGCCGAGCCGGTCGCGCGCCACCATCAACTGGGCGACGATCTCTTCGGTCGTCAGGTTGCGCACGAGGCGCTGGGTGCCGGTGTGGCAGAATGTGCAGGTCAACGTGCAGCCGACCTGGCTGGAGACGCACAGCGTGCCGCGGTCGACCTCGGGGATGTAGACGCATTCGATCTCGGCGCCGCGGTCGCGCGGGCCGGTCGGGGCCATCCGGATCAGCCATTTCCGGGTGCCGTCGGTCGAGACCTGCTCGGCGGTGACGTCGGGCAGATCGAGCGTGAAGCGTTCGGCCAGAGCGGCGCGCAAACCCTTGCCGATCGTCGTCATCGCGGCGAAGTCGCGCACGCCGTAATGGTAGATCCAGTTCCAGAGCTGGCCGACGCGCATGCGCCGTTCCTTCTCCGGCACGCCGATCTCGGCCAATGCGTCCGAGAGACCGGTGCGCGTGCGACCGACCAGCGAGAGCTTTCGCGGCGAAACGGGTTCAGCCGCTGGCGCGGCGGGGGCGAGGAGGGTCGTGGTCATTGGAACTCTGGCTGCTCGGGCGAAGCGCGCGCGCCCTGATCAAGCGCGGCTCATAGCACGGGAAGCCGCCCTCGTGAAATCCGCCTGCGGCAAGCGACTACTTGCAGGCGTCTTCGGCGCGCTTCACCACCTGGGTCAGCCCGGCGAGCGAGTATTTGTCGCTGGTCGAGTTTCCGCGCTTCGATGTCGCCTTGATCTCGAGGCCGGCGCCCTTGCGCAGCGAATCGAGCATGCGCGGCTCCTCGGCCGGGTTCTTCAGGAACATGTGCTTGCCCTTGGCGACCATGGCGAAGCGCTCGTCGCCGATCACCGCCTGATGCTCGACATCCTCCTTGACGTCGAAATTCATCACCAGACTGATCTCGTTGCGCACACCCTCGCCCGGGCGGCTGGAGACGAAGAGCAGGGCCTCGACATCCTTGAGGTTGGCGGGCGAGCGGGTTTCCGCCTTGGACAGGGCATAGCAGATCTTGCTGCGGCCCTGCTGCGAGGAGAAGGCCTGCCACTTGCCGGCAGTCTCGAGCAGCAGCGCCTGGGCCTGCGCGGCGCCTGCCGCAGACGCCGCGCCGCGCGCCTGTGCGGCGGCTTCACCGGCGGCCATGCCGGCGACCAGCGCGAATGCGAGACAAGGAAGCCGGGTAGCGGCGCGTGCAAAACGTTGAATCATCGACCGCCATCAATCAGCAGAAATCTTAACGCCGCCTTGACCGCCGGGCGATTTAGCAGCGCGGCGCGACGACAGGACCCTTAACGCGACGCATAGAATGTCACGATCCTGGCGAAAATGCGAATGAGGTCTCGATCGGGCCGGTTCCGTTCACCGCCGCACCATGCCACAACAACGCCGTGGCGGACAGGACCGGCGAAGCGCCGGCGCGGCGCCAGTCGGGGTGGCGGCGTCGGGGTGCGGCAGGACAGATGACGAAAAGAGGCCGGGTGCAGGCGGAAGACGGAATTGCTTGGCGCCATCGGCCGGTTTCGCCGGGACGGCCCGCGTGACGCCGCCGGCCGATTTCACGGCCCTCGTCCGGGCGGTCGCCGACCGGCGCGACCGGGCTGCCTTCGCGGTGCTGTTCGACCATTTCGGGCCACGCCTGAATGGTTTTCTGCTGCGGCAGGGCTGCGATGCCGCATTGGCCGAAGAGGTCGTGCAGGACACGCTCTCGACGCTCTGGCGCAAGGCCGATCTGTTCGATCCGGCGAAATCCTCGGTCTCGACCTGGCTCTACCGGATCGCGCGCAACCGCCGCATCGACCTCGCCCGGCGCGACCGCTCCGACAGGATCGATCCCGAGGATCCGATCCTGCACCCGGCGCCCCAGGCCGAGCCGGACCGGCTGATGGACGCCCAGCAGCGCGAGGAGGCGCTCCGGCTGGCGCTGGAGAGCCTGCCCGAAGAGCAGTTGCGGCTGGTCCGCCTCGCTTTCTTCGACGGGTTGTCGCATGCCGAGGTCGCGGCGCGCACGGGCCTGCCGCTCGGCACGGTAAAATCGCGGATCAGGCTGGCCTTCACGCGGCTCCGGCGCGCGCTGGAGGCCGACGGCGTCGTCGAGGCGGGGTGAGGATCGGATGAAGGCGCTGCTTTGCGAACATCATGGCCCGGCCGAAGAACTGGTCATCCGCGATCTGCCCGATCCGACACCTGGACCAGGCGAGGTCGTCGTCGCGGTCAAGGCCGCCGCGCTGAACTTCTTCGACACGCTGATCATCCAGAACCGCTACCAGACCAAGCCGGCGCTGCCCTTCTCGCCCTGCGCCGAATGCGCCGGCACGATTGCGGCGCTGGGCGAGGGCGTCACCGGCTGGCGGGTCGGCGAGCGCGTCGCCGCCTGGCTCGGATACGGCGCGGCCCGCGAGAAAATCGTGGTCTCGACCGATGCGATCGTGCGCGTGCCCGACGCGCTCGACGATGCGCAGGCGGCCGGTCTCTTTGTGACCTATGGCACGGCGATGCACGGGCTGATCCAGCGGGCCGGACTCAAAAGCGGCGAAAGCCTCGCCATTCTGGGCGCAGCCGGCGGGGCCGGGCTGGCGGCGGTCGAGATCGGCGCCCTGCTCGGCGCCCATGTCATCGCCTGCGCCTCCTCGCCCGATAAGCTGGCGCTGGCCCGCGAGCACGGCGCGCAGGAGGACATCGACTACTCTGCCGAGGATGTGAAGGCGGGTCTGCGCCGCCTCACCGGGGGGCGCGGCGTCGACGTGCTCTACGACACGGTCGGCGGCGATCTCGCCGAGCCGTGCTTGCGCGCCATGGCCTGGGAAGGGCGCTATCTCGTGGTCGGCTTCGCCGGCGGCGCGATCCCGAAAATCCCGCTCAACCTGTTGCTGCTGAAGGGCTGCGACCTGCGCGGCGTGTTCTGGGGCGAGTTCGTCACCCGCGACAGGGCCGGCCACCGCCGCAACATGGAGCGGCTGCTCGACTGGGCGGCGGCGGGCCATATCCGCGCCCATGTCCACGCTGAGGTCCCGCTGGAGCGCTGGACCGAAGGTTATGCGCTGATCGGCGACCGCAAGGCCAAGGGCAAGATCGTGCTCACCCTTTGACGGCTCACAGCTCCGCCATCGCCTGCCTCGCCTTCTCGCGATGCTCGGGCGTGATCGAGCCCGCCACGGCTGCAAGCGCGGCGGCGATCACCGCGGCGTCGTCGGTGAAGCCCAGAAAGGGCATCAGGTCGGGGATCGCGTCGAGCGGCAGCACGAAATAGCCGAGCGCCGCCAGCAATGTCAGCCGGACGCGGCGCGGCGTGGCGGGATCGCGCGTGCAGATCCAGGCGGCGAGCATGTCCTGCGCGAAGGGAACGCGCTTCGCCACCCGCTTCAGCCGGTCGAGAAACGTCTCGCCGAAGCGCTTCTCGTCGCGAAGCGTGGCCCGAATCGCGGCCATTTCCTCTTCCGTGAAGCGCGAGGTGAACCCTTCGCTCATGCCCGTCTCTCCCGTCTCCCAATTCGCCGGCATCATCCTGCCGCGCGGGTCTGGCCGCAATGTCGAAAGATGTGGCCCCGCCCGAGAAGCCGCACAAGAGGCTGGCGAAGAATGCCGCTTGGAGCGCGGCCGATCCGGTTCTAAACGAATGGCGACCTCAAGATCATCGATGGGACATGCCGATGAAGCTCGATTCCTCCCTCTCCGCCATCGTCACCGGCGGCGCTTCGGGCCTCGGCGAGGCGACCGCGCGGATGCTCGCATCCCATGGCGTCAAGGTCGCGCTGCTCGATCTCAACGCCGGGCGCGGCGAGGCGGTGGCGGCTGAGATCGGCGGCGTCTTCTGCGCCTGCGATGTCACCAGCGATGCGTCTGTCGACGAGGCGCTGAGCAAGGCCCGCGCTGCCCATGGCGTCGCCCGCATCGTCGTCAACTGCGCCGGCATCGCACCCGGCCGCCGCGTCGTCGGCAAGAATCGCGAGACCGGCGGCCTTATCGCCCACGACATGGCGACCTTCGAGAAGGGCGTCGCGATCAACCTCACCGGCACGTTTCGCATCATCGCGAAATCGGCCGCAGCGCTGGCGGCGCTGGAACCGGTGACAGCAGATGGCGGGCGCGGCGTCATCGTCAACACGGCCTCGGTCGCTGCCGAGGACGGGCAGATCGGCCAGGCCTCCTATTCCGCCTCGAAAGCCGGCGTTGTCGGCATGACCCTGCCGATCGCGCGCGAACTCGCAGCCTATGGCATCCGGGTGATGACGATCCTGCCCGGCCTGTTCGAGACGCCGATGTTCGACGGCTTGCCGGAGGAATCGCGCGCGTCGCTGGGCGCCTCGATCCCGTTCCCGTCGCGGCTGGGCAAGGCGACCGAGTATGCGGCGCTGGTGCGCAGCATCGTCGAGAACGACATGCTGAACGGCACGAGCATCCGGCTCGACGGGGCGATCAGGCTGGCGGCGAAGTAAGGCGTCAAAGGCTTGCTGACAGGCGTCGATCGCTCTCGCGATAGACAGATCAGCGGCGTTCGTGAATGTCCTCCGGTTCGAGAACCGCTCGCACCCGGTCAAGGTCTACACGGACCGCGGCCGCTTCTACCGAGCTACCCTGCTTTGAGACGAGATCGAGCACGGGATGAAACCAGACACGACCGCAGCATCGATCGTCTCGTGGATTTTTGACGACGGTCATGGTGCTGACCTTTCGACCTCCATGGCGCCTTACCATGCAATCGGCGAAGCCTTCCCCAGCATTTACGGCACGCGGGACAACATCGTTTCGCAGTCCAAGCCCCCTATCGAAGCCAGCGCTGTACGGGTGTTCTGACGCTGTCTGCCAAGCTGCCTAGTCCCCGACCGCAACGCCCTCCCTGCGCCCGTCCGCCCCGCCGACAAACCCCTCCGGCGTCTTGACGATCGCCTGGATGCCCGAGGTCATCTCGAGCAGGCGGACCTCGTGGCCCTTCGCTTCCAGCGCCGCCTTCCAGCCTTCGGCCTCCGTGCCCTTCTCCAATTCGGTCGGGCCGTTGCGGCTGCCGAAATTGCCGAGATCGACCGCCTGTTGCGGGTCCAGCTTCCAGTCGAGCAGCGCGACCAGCGTCTTGGCGACATAACCGATGATCTGGCTGCCGCCGGGCGAGCCGACGACGGCGTAGAGCCGCCCGAAGGCGTCGAAGACCAGAGTCGGGGCCATCGAGGAGCGCGGCCGCTTGCGGGGCTCGACGCGGTTGGCCACGGGCTTGCCGTCCTCCTCGGGAAGAAACGAGAAATCGGTCAGCTCGTTGTTAAGCAGGAAGCCGCCCGCCGTCATCAGCCTCGCGCCGAAGCCGTCCTCAATCGTCGTCGTCATCGAGACCGCGTTGCCGGCCTCGTCGATCACCGAGATATGGCTGGTGCCGTTCTCGATCCCGTCGGAGGGCGCGAGCAGCAGCGCCCGCTTGTTGGGCGGCTCGCCAGCCCTGGCCCGGCCCATCGACCTGTCGGGGCTGACCAGCGTTGCCCGGCCGCGGACATAGTCGCGGTCGATCAGCCCGGCCGTCGGCACGCTCAGGAAGGCCGGATCGGCGAGATAGAGCGCCCGGTCGGCGAAGGCGAGCCGCCCGGCCTCGCTGAACCAGTGCGCGGCCTCGGCGCCCGGGCCCAGCCGCGCCATCTCGCGGGTCTCCAGAATGCCGAGCATCTGCTGCACCGCGACCGCGCCCGAACCCGGCGGCCCCATGCCGCAGATGCGCCAGACGCGATAGGCCCCGCAGACCGGCTCGCGCGCGACGACGCGGTAGCCAGAGAGATCGGCGAGCGTGATGTCGCCGGGATTGCTCGCATGCCCGGTCACGGTCGCGACGATGTCCTGCGCGATCGGGCCTTCGTAGAAGGCGGCCGAACCGCGTTCTGCGACAGTGCGCAACGTCGCAGCGAAGGCGGGGTTCTTCAGCACCGCGCCGACCGCCTTGGCCTTGCCGTCCGGCTCGTAGAAATAGGCGGCGGCGCGCGGGTCGCTCTTTAGCGCGGCCTCCCCGGTCAGAAGCCCGTTCAGGCGCGGCGAGATCGGAAAACCCTGCTCGGCCAGCGCGATGGCCGGCGCGATCACCTGGGGCCAAGCCAGCTTACCCCAGCGCTGATGCGCCTCCTCCAGCAGTTTTACCGTGCCCGGCACGCCGACCGAAAGCCCGCCGACGACGGCCTGCCGAAAGGCCATCGGCTTGCCGTCCGCGCCGAGAAAACGGCCGGGCTTGGCGGCGGCCGGCGCGGTTTCGCGCCCGTCGAGCGTGACGACCTCCCGCCTTACCTCGTCCCAATGCAGCAGGAACGCCCCGCCGCCGATGCCGGAGCTTTGCGGTTCGACCAGATTGAGAACGAGCTGGATCGCGATCGCCGCATCGACCGCGCTGCCTCCGGCCCGCAGGATCTCGCGGCCGGCGCTGGCGGCAAGGGGGTTGGCGGCGGCGACCATGTGACGCTGCGCCGTGCCCGATGTCTTCGCGATTCGTCCGGTGGCGGCTTCCGGGGCGGGCGCGAGCGTCTGGGCGATTGAAGCGCTCGCGGCGAGCCCAAGCCAAAGCAGCGCTCCGGCGATGCGACGCGATATCAAGCGGTTCATGATCGACCTCCTTGTCAGCGAAGCAGACTAGCGCGCCAGGATCGTCTCGCGCCATCGCGCGTCATGTCTTGGAGCCGTGAAGAGGCGGGGCTAAGGTCGCCCCGCATCCGGCTGCGGATGCCGCGCTCGAAGAGGCCTGCCGATGTCGATCTCCATCCTGCTCCCGATGCGCCGTCTCGTCGCGGTGATGCTCGCGGCCCTGCTGGGCCTCGCGCTCGCCGGCTGCGGCGTCAACAACGTCCCGACGCTGGAGGAGGCCGCCAAGGCGCGCTGGAGCGAGGTGCAGAACCAGTATCAGCGCCGCGCCGATCTGATTCCGAACCTCGTCGAGACGGTGAAGGGCTTTGCCGCGCAGGAACGCGAGGTGCTGACCGCCGTGGTCGAGGCCCGCGCCAAGGCGAGTTCGGTCAAGGTCGATGCTTCGACCATCACCGACCCGGCGAAATTCAAGGAATACCAGGACGCCCAGAACCAGCTCTCGGGCGCGCTCGGCCGGCTGCTGGTCACGGTCGAGCGCTATCCGGAGCTGAAATCCAATGCGAACTTCCTGGCCTTGCAGTCGCAACTGGAAGGCACCGAGAACCGCGTCACCGTAGCGCGGCGCGACTACATCCAGTCGGTGCAGGCCTTCAACACCGAGATCCGCACCTTTCCGGGCGTGGTCTGGGCGCGGCTGTTCTGGGGCGCCAAGGCGATGGAAACGTTCGCGGCGACAGCGGGAGCCGAGCGCCCGCCGGCGGTGAAGTTCTGAACGCGTGGATATCCGTATCCGAACAAGGCGCGAGGATTCCTCGTCCGGCGGGAAAGGAGTTCTCCCGTGCCTGTCCCTGCTCTTCCTAATAATTTTCAGCACCTTCGCCGTTGCCCAGCCCACCTACCCGCCCCTAACCGGCCGAATCAACGACGGCGCGAACCTGATCGCTCCCGACGCGCGCCAGCGCATCGAGGCCAAACTCAAGGCCCATGAGGACAAGACCACCGACCAGGTCGTGATCGCGACCGTGCCTTCGCTGCAGGATGTCGGTATCGAGGATTTCGCCAACGGGCTGTTCCGCTTCTGGAAGCTCGGCGACAAGGCCAAGAACAACGGCGTGCTGCTGCTGGTCGCCCCGACCGAGCGAAAAGTCCGCATCGAGGTGGGCTACGGGCTGGAGGGCGCACTGACAGATGCGTTGTCCAAGATCATCATCACCACCGCCGTCGCGCCGAAGTTCAAGACCGGCGATTTCACTGGGGGGATCGAGGCCGGCGTCGATGCGATCCTGACGATCCTCACCGGCGACGCCGAGGAGTGGCAGCGCCGCGCGGTCGTCCGCAGTGACGAGAGTTCGACATTGGAGGCCATCGCCGTTTTCATGGCGATGATCTTCATCTTCATTCTGATTGTCGCCTTCCTCCGCGGGCTCGGTGGCTCTGGCGGAACGCGGCGACATCGTATGCGAGACGGCCGCTGGGTGACATTGCCCTCCACGGGCTCGTCGTCCTCCGGCTGGAGCACGGGTTCGTCCGGGGGCGGCTGGAGCTCCGGATCGAGCTCGGGTGGATTTTCAGGCGGGGGCGGCTCGTCAGGCGGTGGCGGCGCTTCGGGAGACTGGTGATGGATTCTGACGACAGGGATGCGGTCGCCGACGCAGTCGCGCAGGCCGAGACGCTGACATCGGCCGAGATCATGGTCGTGATCGATCGGGCGGCGGGGAGCTATCGTTCGGTACCGCTGGTGATGGCGCTAACGCTGGCGCTCTTCGTGCCCTGGCCGCTGCTGGCGATGACCGCGACCAGCGCGCCGCGCATCTTCCTGATCCAGCTGATCTGCGCCGCTTTGCTGGTCGCGACGCTGCTCTGGTATGGCAGGGGCGGCCGCTTCGTGCCGGGCTTCGTCAAGCGCGGGCGCGCCCATGACGTCGCCTTGCGCGAATTCACCGCGCGCGGCCTGACCCGAACGCGGGCGCGCACCGGAGTGCTGCTCTATGTCGCGCTGCAGGAGCGCTATGCCGAGGTGTTGGTCGATACCGGCCTCGACGGCAGGGTCGAGGCCGACACCTGGCGCGGCATCATCGAACCCTTGCTGGAGGCCGCCCGTCAGGACCGCCTGCGCGCCGGGCTGATCGATGCGGTCGGCGCGATCGCCCGCGTGCTCGCGCCCCACGCCCCGCCGGCACCCGACGACATCGACGAACTACCCAACAAGGTCGTGCTGCTCTGACCGGACCACACACCCTCACGGGCAGGGGTTGCCGACCTCCTGATGGATCGCGTCGATCCTCGCCTCGAGATCGGCAGGCAGCGTCACGCCGATCGAGGCGATGTCGGTCTTCAACTGCGCCATCGAGGTCGCGCCGATGATGTTCGACGTCACGAAGGAGCGCGACGTGACGAAGGCGAGCGCCATCTGCGCCGGATCGAGCCCGGCCTCCTTCGCCAGCGCGATGTAGCGCTTGATCGCGGTCTCGGCACCGGCGGTCTGGTAGCGCTGGCCCCGGTCGAACAGGGTCGTGCGCGCGCCGGCGGGCTTTGCGCCGTCAAGGTATTTGCCGGTCAAAAAACCCTGCGCCAGAGGCGAATAGGCCAGCAGCCCGACATCCTCGCGCAAGGCGATCTCGGCCAGAGCCGTCTCGAAAGTGCGGTTGAGCAGGTTGTAGGCGTTCTGGATCGACTGAACCCGCGGCGTGCCATGCGCCTCCGACGCGGTGACGAAGCGCATCGTGCCCCAGGCGCTCTCGTTCGACAGGCCGATATGGCGGATCTTGCCGGCCTTGACGACCTCGGCAAACGCCTCGAGCTGCTCGGCGATCGGCGTCTCGTCGGCCGCCGCCTCGAAACTGGCCTTGCTGAAACGCGTCGGGTTCGAGCCCCAGGGCGCCGGGCGGTCGGGATAATGGATCTGGTACAGGTCGATATGGTCGATCTGCAGCCGTTTCAGGCTCTTGTCGACCGCCTCCATGACCTGTCTGCGGTTGACCCGGGTCGGCCCCTTGTCGTCGCGGAACCAGTCATTGCCCGAGCGGCCGACGATTTTTGACGCGAGGATGACCTTGTCGCGGTTTCCGCGCGCCTTGAACCAGTTGCCGATGATCCGCTCGGTCGAGCCTTGCGTCTCCGCCCTCGGCGGAATCGCATACATCTCGGCCGTGTCGAAGAAGTTGATCCCCTGTTCGAGGGCGTAGTCCATCTGGGCGAAACCCTCGGCTTCGGTGTTCTGCTGGCCCCATGTCATGGTCCCGAGGCAGATCGCCGACACGGTCAGGTCGGTGCGGCCGAGGCGGCGGTATTCCATGGTGGTCGACTCCGGAAGAGGGGCGCGGTTCGACGCGCCGAGACAAGAATGGACGGGCAAGGATAGGGCCAGCGGAAGGCTCAGGGCTTGGCCGGCAACCCCGCGACAAAGCGCTCCACGCTGGGCAGGATGCGCGAGACGATGACGCGCACGCCCTCGGCGGTCGGGTGCAGGAGATCGGGCTGGTTCAGGGCGCGGTCGCCGGCGATCCCCTCCAGAAAGAACGGGTAGAGCATGACGCCATGCTTCTCGGCGAGCTTCGGGAACAGCCCGTCGAAGCGCGCGGCATAATCGGGCCCGAGATTGCGCGGCGCATACATGCCCGCCAGCAGCACCGCGATGCCCCGCGCCTTCAGCCGGGCGATGATCGCATCCAGCGCCTTCTCGGTCGTGGCGGGGTCGAAGCCGCGCAGCGCGTCATTGGCCCCGAGTTCAAGGAGGACGCCGTCGGTCCCGTCTGGCACCGACCAGTCGAGCCGGTCGAGCCCGCCCTGGGCCGTGTCGCCCGAGACGCCGGCGTTGGCGACCGCGACGCTCAGGCCCTTCTGGCGCAGGGCTTGCTGCAGCACGGCCGGAAAGGCCGCGCTGGCGGGCAAATTGTAGCCGGCGCTGAGGCTGTCGCCGAGCGCCACCAGCCTGATCTCGCGGCCGACAGATGGCGGCGTCTGGGCTTGGGTCATGGTCGCACCCGGGAGGACGAAAGCGAGCGCCAGCAGAAAAACCGCGGCCCACGATTGGACAAGCGGAAACCAAAGCCCATATCGCGGAACGGGGCGCGCCGCTGTTTCGCCCCGCTTGCGCCTTTTACGGCTGCGAGCGGAGGTGTCGGTCGGAGTCGAAGTCAGGATCATGTCACGATGAGCGAAAAGCGGCTGTTGGTGGAAGGATCGCCAGCCATCGAATTGCAGGATGTTCACCTTAGTTTGGGGCGTGCGGCCGCCCGCGTCCATATCCTCAAGGGTGTTTCTTTGTCGCTGGCCTCCGGCGAGGCGACCGGACTGGTCGGTCCGTCAGGCTCCGGCAAATCGACGCTGCTGATGACCATGGCCGGACTCGAGCGTCCCGATTCCGGCATCGTGAGGGTCGCAGGCGAGGATCTGGGCAGGCTCGACGAGGACGGGCTCGCGGTGTTTCGCGGCCGGCGCATCGGCATCGTTTTCCAGTCCTTCCATCTCGTTCCGACCATGACGGCGCGCGAGAACGTGGCGCTGCCGCTCGAACTGGCCGGCGCGAACGACGCCTTTTCCCGCGCCGAAGCGGAATTGCGCAATGTCGGGCTTGGCGATCGCATGGACCATTACCCGGCCCAGTTGTCGGGCGGCGAGCAGCAGCGCGTCGCCATCGCGCGCGCCGTCGCGCCCGATCCCGCGATCCTCGTCGCCGACGAGCCGACGGGGAATCTCGACGAGACCACCGGCCGCTCGATCGTCGATCTGATCTTCGCCTTGCGCCGTGAGCGGGCCGCCACGCTGGTGCTCGTCACGCATGATCTCTCGCTGGCGGCGCTCTGCGACCGCACCGTGCGCCTGCGGGCCGGGCGCATCGAGGCCGAAGCCGAAGCGGCGCTCGCCTGATGCACGCGCCCGTCAAGCCCATCGTCCAGCCACCCCGCACCCCCGGCTTCTCGCTGGCCGTGAAACTCGCCTGGCGCGATCTGCGCGCCGGATTGCGTGGCTTCGGCGTCTTCATCGCCTGCCTGGCGCTCGGCGTCATGGCGATCGCCGCCGTCGCCTCGGCCTCGCGCGGCCTGACCGAGGGCTTGTCCCGCGAGGGCCGGCGCATCCTCGGCGGCGACGCCGCCTTCGGCCTGATCCACCGCGAGGCGAGCCCGCAGGAACTGGCCTTCCTCACAGCGCGCGGAAAAGTCTCCACCATCGCGACCATGCGCGGCATGGCCAATGCCGGCGAGAAGGGCTCGGCGCTGGTCGAGATCAAGGCGGTCGATGCCGGCTATCCGAGCATCGGCTCAGTGACCACCGACCAGTCCGAGCCGATCCAGACTTTGCTCGCGCAACGCGACGGCATGTTCGGAGCGGTCGCGGACCCGGTCCTGTTCGGTCGGCTCGGTCTCAAGACCGGCGACGTCATCGCCATCGGCGCGGCGAAGATTAAGCTCCGCGCCAGCCTCGTCTCCGAGCCCGACAAGATCGCGTCCGGCGTCGGCTTCGGCCCGCGCCTGCTGATGCCGGAAGGCGCGCTGCGCGCCACCGGCCTGCTGCAACCGGGTAGCCTCGTGCGCTGGATCTATCGCGTCGAACTGCCGGCCGCGGCGTCCGACGACGCGGCGCTCGCGGGCCTGATCGCAGCGGCGGGAACCGAACAACGCGATGCCGGCTGGGAAATCCGCTCGCGTGACAACGCCGCGCCCAGTTTCCAGCGCAATCTCGAGCGCTTCACCCAGTTCCTGACGCTGGTCGGCCTGACCGCGCTGCTGGTGGGCGGCGTCGGCGTCGCCAATGCGGTGGCCCGTTTCGTCGAATCCAAGACGCTCGACTTCGCCACGATGAAGGCACTGGGCGCCAGCGGCGGCCGCGTCGTCGCGATCCATCTGACCGAGGTGATGATGGTCGCAGGCGTAGGCACCGCGATCGGCCTCGTGCTCGGCGCGGCCGCGCCTTACGGTCTGGCCGCCGCCTTCGGGGCGATCCTGCCCGTGCCGTTCGAGCCGACGATCGCGCCCGGCGAACTCGCCATCGCCGCGCTCTACGGCCTGCTGACTGCTTTGGTCTTCGCCATCATCCCGCTCGGCCGCGCCCATGACGTTCCGGTCTCGGCGCTGTTCCGCGACCAGATCTCGCCCGACTCCCGCCGGCCGCGCGCGGTCTATCTCGTCATCGGCGCGCTGGCGCTGGCAGGTCTCGTCGGCGTCGCGGTCGGCTTCGCCTATGAGCGGCGCATCGCGCTGATCTATCTGGGCGTCATGACCGGCGTCTTCCTGCTGCTGCGCGGCGTCTCCTGGGGGTTGATGGCGCTGGCGCGAAAGCTGCCACGCCCGCGCAATCCCTCGCTGCGGATGGCGCTGGCCAACAGCCACAGGCCCGGCGCGCTGACGCCCTCGCTGGTGCTGTCGCTTGGCCTGGGGGTAGCGCTGCTTTCGGCGCTCGCCTTCATCGATGTCAGCATCACGCGGCAACTCACGCAGACGCTGCCGCAGAAGGCCCCCGACTTCTTCTTCCTCGACATCCCCAACGCCGAATCGGCCCGTTTCGACGCCTTCGTGGCGCAGCAGCGGCCGGGCGCGGCGCTTGACCGCGTCCCGATGATGCGCGGCCGCATCGTCTCCGTGAACGGCGTCCGGGCCGAGGAGATCAAGGCCTCGGAACAGGCGGCCTGGGTGCTGGATGGCGACCGGGGCATCACCTATGCGCAGGACATCCCCGAGGGATCGAGCCTGGCCGCGGGCGAATGGTGGCCGGCCGATTATCGCGGCGAGCCGCTGGTCTCCTTCGACGAGCCGATGGCCAACGGCATCGGCCTGAAGCTCGGCGACAGGCTGACCGTCAATGTGCTCGGGCGCGAGATCACCGCCCGCGTCGCCAATCTCCGCAAGGTCGAATGGCGCTCGCTCGGCATTAATTTCGTGATGCTGTTCTCGCCCAACACCTTTGCAGGCGCGCCGCACACCAACCTCGCCACCGTGACGCCGGCCGACAATGCGGCGCGTCCCGACGACGCCGCGATGCTGCGCCAGCTCGCCGTCGAGTTTCCATCCGTGACCGCCGTGCGGGTGCGCGACGCGCTGGAGGCGGTCAACACCGTCGTGCGCCAGCTCGCCTCGGCGATTCGCGGCGCCTCGGGGCTCGCCATCGCCGCCAGCCTGCTCGTGCTCGGCGGGGCTCTCGCCGCCGGCCAGCGGGCGCGGCTCTATGACGCGATGATCCTGAAAACGCTGGGCGCGACGCGGCGCTTCATACTTTCGTCGTACGCCCTCGAATATGCCGCGATCGGAACTGTCGCGGCGCTGTTCGGCGTTGTCGCGGGGGCCGGAGCGGGCTGGGGCGTCGTCACTCAGGTGATGAAAATAGAATTCATCGCCGATCCGACCGGCGCCTTGCTGGCCGCAACTGCCGCGATCGCGGTCACCGTCCTGTTCGGATTGTTTGGAACGCTGCAGATACTGTCGAAAGCGCCGGCTTCTCACCTGAGGAATTTATGAGAGCGCTCCGGTTCCTTTAGGAACTAGACCTGATGCTCGCATCACTCTGCATGGTGCGCCGACGACGTTTCTATGAAGCGTCGCGGGTTAACCATGCGCGCCCCTTGTAAGCGCCCGCGATCCCCCTCATATTCCGCCCATCGCCACGATTGTGCGCGGCGGCGGAGCCTCTCTGGAGGCGGTCCGTCTTCGAATTCAACGTCAGGGGAACTCGCTCGATGAGCAACTTCGACCGCAATGCTCCAGCCTGGGGCGCCGGCAGGGCGCAGCAGGCCAGCGCCGTCGAGATGGATCAGGGCCTCCGCTCGTTCATGCTCGGCGTCTACAACAACATGTCGATCGGCCTGGCCATCACCGGCCTCGTTGCGCTCGGCATCTCGATGCTGGCGATCGCCGGCGTCTCGCCCACCGGCAAGGTGACGGCGCTGACTCCGCTTGGACAGGCGCTTTATCTCAGCCCGCTGAAATGGGTCGTGATGCTGGCTCCGCTCGCCTTCATCCTGTTCTTCTCGTTCAAGGCCGAGAGCATGAGCTCCTCGACCGCGCGCGCCATGTTCTTCGCCTTCGCGGCGGTGATGGGCGTCTCGCTGTCGTCGATCTTCATCGTCTTCACCGGCGAGTCGATCGCGCGCGTGTTCTTCATCACGGCGGCGACCTTCGGCGGCGTCAGCCTGTACGGCTACACCACCAAGAAGGCGCTCTCTGGCATGGGCTCGTTCCTGATCATGGGCCTGATCGGCCTCGTGATCGCGTCCGTGGTCAACATCTTCCTGGCCTCGAGCGCGCTCCAGTTCGCGATCTCGGTCATCGGCGTTCTGGTCTTCGCCGGTCTCACCGCCTGGGACACCCAGCGCCTGAAGGAGATGTATCTCTATTCGGACATGGGCCCGGAAGAGGCCGCGAAGATGTCGGTGAACGGCGCGCTGTCGCTCTACCTGAACTTCGTCAACATGTTCCAGATGCTGCTCAGCCTGTTCGGCAACAAGAGCGAGTGATTGGAAGACCCTGCCTGCGGGCCGGGTCATGCAGAGAGATCGAGCCCCGGCCGCAAGGCCGGGGCTTTTCTTTTGACCGTGAGCGCCGGCATCATTGCAGCATGACGCTGACGATCCGCCCCGCCCTAGCCGCCGACATCCCTGCCATCACGGCGATCTACCGCCACGCGGTCCTGCACGGCACGGCCTCCTGGGAGCTCGACCCGCCCGACGAGGCCGAGATGGCCCGCCGCCAAGAGGCGATCCTCGCCGGGGGCTATCCCTATCTGATCGCGGAGATCGACGGCGTTCTTCACGGCTATGCCTATGCCGGCGCCTACCGGCCCCGCGCGGCCTATCGCGCCACGGTCGAGAACTCGATCTACATCGCGCCCGATGCGCAGGGGCGGGGCGTCGGAACCGCGTTGCTGGGGGCTTTGATGAGCGCCTGCGTCGAGCGCGGCTTCCGCCAGGTGATCGCGGTGATCGGCGATCCGGCCGGCAACTCCGTCGGCTCGCGCCGCCTGCATGAGCGCGCCGGCTTCCGGCTGGTGGGCATCGCCGAAAAGGTCGGCTTCAAGCACGGCCGCTGGCTCGACCAGATGCTGATGCAGAAGGCACTGGGAGAAGCGGACGCGACGCCGCCGGCGCTGTGAGCCTCAGCCGACCACGCTCAGCTTCTTGTCGAGCACGCGCAGCACGCGTCCGAGCTCCGGGCCGCGCTTCAGGACCAACCCCGTCGCCGCCACCACCGAATAGGCGCCCTGCTTCCTGGCCAGCGCCGGATCCTTGACGATGCGGTAGAGCGGCACCTCCGAGGAGCGCCGGTAGACCGAGAACTGCGCCTTGTCCTTGAGGAAATCGATGGCGTAGTCGCGCCATTCGCCGGCCGCAACCATGCGACCATACAGGTTCAGCAGTTCGGAAAGCTCGCGCCGGTCGAAGGTGACGGTCGCGGGGCGCGGCGCGGGGAAGGCGATCACGCCGCTCGATGCCTGCGCCTGTGGCGTTTCGCCTTCGCTCATCGCGCCTCCCGATCGGCGACCCGACGAGCCGCGCCTGTTGCCGCCGCGCGATGATGCCCCCGCGATCCTGCGCTGGCAAGGCATCGAGAGCGATCACGGCTTCGTGGGACACCGCCGCAATTTCGCCCTGAACGCGCCAAGCCTCGGCCCAACTGGGCCGTTCAACTCTCACATGTTGCCTCGACGGCCCGGCTCGTCCGCGTTTCGGATTTGTCAGCCCCCCAGCCCCCCGCAGCGTCGGTGGAGCCGGGCCACTCGATGTCGAGGCCAACTCAACGGCTGGCGTCCGCGCTGGCCGTTTTTCTTTGGGCCTTATCTTGCCTGCCGGTGATAGTCCGCGTTCGGCCGCATATCGACAGCCGACGCCATCCGGTTCGACATGTTGAAGAAGGCCGCAACCGCACCGAGATCCCAGATGTCGCGCTCGCTCAGGCCCGCAGCGCGCAGCGCCTCGCGATCAACCTCGCCGATCAGATGCGGCGTTTCCGTCAGCTTCACGGCAAAATCCAGCATCGATCGATGCCGCGCCGAGAGTTCGGCGGCGCGATAATTCATCACCATCAGCTCGCCCAGCACCGGATCGCCCGAGAGCTGGCGCACCGCCGCGCCATGGGCGGTCAGGCAGTAATAGCAGCGGTTCACGCTGGAGACCGCGACCGCGATCATCTCGCGCTCCAGCTTCGACAGACCCGACGGCGCCAGCATCAGATCGTTATAGAGGCCCGCGAAGGCGCTGAGCTTGGCGTCGTCATGGGCGTAAGATCGCAGCACGTTGGGCACGAAGCCCAGCTTCTCGAGGCACTTGTCGAAATAGGCCCGGTTCGCCGGAGAAAGCTCGCCTCCCGGCAGGGCCAGTGCCATCACCGGTGGCGGGGCGTCCTGCGCGGCGGGGGTCTCGCCTTGCTTCGGTTTGTCATGCTGGCTTGCCATGGTCAGTCCTGTCGCGGCCTCGCTGCGGGAATTTCGACAGATTCTGTCGGGTTCTTGCTCTAGCCTTGCGCGCCAGGGAAGCAATGGCGCGACAAACGTTGAACCGGGTCTCAGCCTATGTCATCGCTGCGACAAAATAACAGGGGGCAGGAATGGCCAAGCGGGTGACGAATGCGACGATCGCGGCGGTCGCCGCCATTGAGGCCAGCGCTGCGGCCCTGAGCGCGAAGCTGCCCGCCGATTTCCCCCGCCTGCTCTATGGCCGCGTCGCCGCCGAGGACCTGGTCGCGCTGCCCGCCGACATGCTGGCAAGGACCGCCGAGGCCGCGCATGACTACCTGACCGAGCCGCGCAAGCCCGATTCGGTGCGCCTGCGCTTCCACGACGAGGTCTTCGCCAGCGAGGGCCGCGACCGGCAGGTCACGATCCTCGACGTGCTCAACGACAACAAGCCCTTCCTGCTCGATTCGACGCTGGCCGAACTGGCAGAGCAGGGGTTCGAGCCAAGCCTCGTCGCCCACCCCATCCTCGCGGTCGTGCGCGATTCGGAAGGCGTTTTCCGCTCGCTGGCTGGCGAGGCGGCCGGGCGTGCGCCCGAAGGCGCGCGGCGCGAAAGCCTGATCCACATCCATCTCGACCGGATCGATACGCCCGAAGCCCGCGAAAAACTCGAAGCCGGGCTGATGCGCGTCTATTCCGATGTCGCGCTGGCGGTCGACGATTGGGCCGCGATGCGCGGGCGAATCACCGAGGTGATCCAGGCCTACCGCACCAACCCGCCGCCTTTGCCCGAGGACGAGGTCTCGGAGGCGCTGCAGTTTCTCGAATGGATCGCCGGCGATAATTTCACCCTGCTCGGCATCCGGGCCTACCGCTTTCCGGGCGGCGACGCCGCCGCCGACCCGATCGACGGCTCGGGCCTGGGCATCCTGCGCGACCCTTCCGTCCGCGTGCTGCGCAAGAACCGGGAGATGGTCGTCACCACGCCGGAGATCCGGGCGTTTCTCGCCAAGCCGCTGGCGCTGATCATCACCAAGGCCAACGTCAAGAGCCGGGTGCATCGCAGCGTCCATCTCGATTATGTCGGCGTGAAGCTGTTCACGCCCGACGGCCGGCTCGACGGCGAATTGCGCATTCTCGGCCTGCTGACCTCGAACGCCTATACCGGCAGCGCCCGCTCGATCCCCTATCTGCGCCTCAAGGTCGCCCGCGTCGCGAAGAACGCGGGTTTTGACGCGGCGAGCTATTCCGGCCGCGCGCTTCTCAATGTGCTCGACGCCTTCCCGCGCGACGAACTGTTCCAGATCGACGCCGAGACGCTGGAGCGCTTCGCAGTCGACATCCTGCAACTGACCGAGCGGCCGCGGATTCGCGCTCTCGCCCGCGTCGACGAATTCGACCGCTTCGTCTCCGTGCTCGTCTTCATTCCCAAGGACCGCTACGACACGCAGGTGCGCCGCCGCGTCGGCGAATTCCTGACGAGGGTCTACCAGGGCAAACTATCCGCAGCCTATCCGGCCTATCCGGAAGGCCCGCTCGCACGCACGCATTATATCATTGGCCGCTATGAGGGGAAAACGCCCCGGATCGAGCAGGCCGCGCTGGAATCAGGCATCGCCGCGATCGTCCGGACCTGGAGCGACGGCCTCAAGGAGGTCCTCGACGCGCAGAAGGCTGGCCCGCCGGCCCGCGCGCTGGCGGAGCGCTTCTCGGACGCGTTCGGCGCGGCCTATCGCGAGCGCTTCTCGGCGGCCGACGCGCTGATCGACATCGACATGCTGCTGAAGCTCTCGGTCGAGCGGCCCCGCGCGGTCAATCTCTACCGGCGCGAGGGCGACCCCGCGACGCGCGCCAATCTCAAGGTGTTCTCGCGCGGCACGGCGATCTCGCTCTCGGCCCGCGTGCCGGTGCTGGAGAATATGGGCTTCCGTGTCGTCAACGAGCGCACCTTCAACCTGACGCCGCAGCCGGCGCCGGGATCGGCCGAGCCACCCGATTCGACCCGCGTCTGGCTGCACGACATGACGCTGGAGCGCGCCGACAATGGCGAGATCGACGTCGCGCGGCTCGATCCTGTGATCGAGGCGGCCTTGATGGCGCAGTTCCGAGGCCTGGCCGAATCCGACCGCTTCGACCAGCTCGTTCTGGCGGCGGGCTTGGCCTGGCGCGAGGCGGCGTTGCTGCGCGCGCTCGGGCGCTATCTGCGGCAGGTCGGCGCGCCCTATGCGCAGGACTACATCGCCGACGCGCTGACCCGCCATCCGGCGATCGCGGCCGGGCTCGTGGCCTATTTCATCGCCAAATTTGACCCGCGCAACGACGCCGCCCAGCGCGAGACGCTGAGCGCGGCCGCCCGCGCCGGAATCGAGACCGAACTCGACGCCGTCACCAGCCTCGATGAAGACCGAATCCTGCGCCGCCTCGTCAACCTGATCGACGCCGGGCTTCGCACCAACTTCTTCCAGATCGGCCCCGACGGGCACCCGCGCGGCACGATCTCGGTGAAATACGACTGCGCAAAGGTCGATTCGCTGCCACTGCCGCGCCCGCTCTACGAGATCTTCGTCTATTCGCCGCGCGTCGAGGGCGTGCATCTGCGTTTCGGCAAGGTCGCCCGCGGCGGCCTGCGCTGGTCGGATCGGCCGCAGGATTTCCGCACCGAAGTTCTCGGCCTGGTCAAGGCGCAGCAGGTCAAGAACGCCGTCATCGTGCCGGTCGGCGCCAAGGGCGGCTTTGTCCCCAAGCAGTTGCCGCCCGCGAGCGACCGGCAGGCATGGCTGGCGGAAGGCACCGAAAGCTACCGCATCTTCGTGCGGACCCTGCTCGAACTCACCGACAATCTCGACGGCGAGACGGTCATTCCGCCGCCCGACACCGTCCGTCATGACGGCGACGACCCCTATCTGGTGGTCGCGGCCGACAAGGGCACCGCGACCTTCTCCGACACGGCCAACGCGCTCTCGCTGGAGAAGGGCCATTGGCTCGGCGACGCCTTCGCCTCGGGCGGCAGCCAGGGCTACGACCACAAGAAGATGGGCATCACCGCGCGCGGCGCCTGGGAGGCCGTGAAGCGGCATTTCCGCGAGATCGACATCGACATCCAGACGACGCCCTTCACGGTCGCCGGCGTCGGCGACATGTCGGGAGACGTCTTCGGCAACGGCATGCTGCTGTCGCCCGCGACCAGGCTGATCGCCGCCTTCGACCACCGTGACATCTTCCTCGATCCCGACCCGGACCCGGCCAGAACGCTGACCGAGCGCCAGCGGCTCTTCGCATTGCCGCGCTCGTCCTGGCAGGACTACGACAAGTCGCTGATTTCGGCCGGCGGCGGCGTGTTCTCGCGTCAGGCCAAGAGCATCCCGCTATCGCCGGCGATGCAGGCCGCCCTCGACCTTCCCAAGGCCGAGGCCACGCCGCCCGAGCTGATGACCGCGATCCTCAAAGCCAGAGTCGACCTGCTCTGGTTCGGCGGCATCGGCACCTATATCCGCGCCAGCGACGAGAGCGACGCGCAGGTCGGCGACCGCGCCAACGACGCGATCCGCGTCACCGGCAGCGACCTCCGGGCCCGTGTCATCGGCGAAGGCGCCAATCTCGGCGCGACCCAGCGCGGCCGCATCGAGGCGGCGCGCAAGGGCGTGCGCCTCAACACCGACGCGATCGACAACTCCGCCGGCGTCAACACCTCGGACGTCGAGGTCAATATCAAGATCGCGCTCGCCCGCCTAGTCCGCGACGGGAGCTTGAGCGAAGACGCCCGCAACGACCTGCTCGCGCAGATGACCGAGGAGGTCGGCACGCTGGTGCTGCGCAACAACTATCTGCAGACGCTGGCGCTCTCGCTGACGGAGGCGCAAGGCTTGTCGGCGACGCCGGCCTTGCGCCGGCTGATGCAGACGCTGGAGGCGGCCGGCCGGCTCGACCGCACGGTCGAGTATCTGCCCAGCGACGCCGTCATCGCCGAGCGCGAAAAACGCGGCGAGGGCCTGACGCGGCCGGAACTCGCGGTGCTGCTCGCCTATGCCAAGCTCGCTTTGCACGACGCCCTGCTCGATTCACCAGTGCCGGACGATCTCTATCTCAACAGCGAGCTCGTCCGCTATTTTCCGAAAGCGCTGCGCGAGGGCTACGCGCCCGAGATCGCCGGCCACAAGCTGCGCCGCGAGATCGTCGCGACGCAGCTCGCCAACGCCATCGTCAATCGCGGCGGCCCCGCGATCGTGCCGATGCTCGCCGACCAGACCCGCGCCGAGGCCCCGGCGATCGCCGCAGCCTACGCGATCGCACGCGATTCCTTCGACCTGATCGCGCTCAACACGGCGATCGACGCACTCGACGCCAAGGTTTCGGGCAAGACCCAGCTCGGCCTCTATGGCGCGGCGCAGACGCTGGTCACCGACCGGATGAGCTGGTTCCTGCGCCGGGGCGTCGCCAAACCCGGTGCGATCGAGGCGACGGTGAGCCATTACGCCAAGGGCGTCTCGGCGCTCGCGGTCGAACTCGACACGCTGCTGCCCGACGCCGCCGGCCAGGCCCGTCAGGCCAGAATCGCGGTTCTGACCAGCGAAGGCGTGCCCGACGCTCTGGCGGCGCGCATCGCGAGCCTGCCGGCATTGGCGCAGGCGACCGATATCGTCGATATCGCCGAGCGCACGGGACGGCCGGTCGCGGCAGTGGCGCGGATTCATTTCGGCGTCGATTCGATCTTCGGGCTGTCGGCGCTGGCAAGCTCGGCCGCCGCCGTGCCGGCGACCGACGATTACGAGCGCCTCGCGCGCGAGCGCGCCGTCGAGACGCTGACCGACGCCCATGCCGGGCTGACGCAGGAGGTCGCCGCAAGCAGCCAGGACGAGAGCGCGCTGGACGACTGGCTCGGCCGGCGCGGCGCCGAGGCCGAGCGCACACGCTCGACCGTCTCCGCCATTGCCATGTCGGGGCTTTCCTTGCCAAAGCTGATGGTGGCCGCCGGCATGCTCGCCGACCTGCCGCGCAAAAACGCCTGACGAGCAAACACCTGACGAGAACGAGACACCATGACCGAGACCGCCCCCACGACCCCTGCCGTCCGGCTCGACCCGAAGCTGCTCGAGATCCTCGTCTGCCCGGTGACCAAGACGACGCTGGAATACGATTCCGTCCGGCAGGAGTTGATCAGCCGCGCCGCAAAGCTCGCCTACCCGATCCGCGACGGCATCCCGATCATGCTGCCGGAAGAGGCCAGGGCGCTGGAGGGGTAGCGCCGACCTACCCCCTCTCCCCTTGCGGGAGAGGGCTGGGGTGAGGGGTCGGGCTGCGCTCGTCGCAAGCGCGATTTCACCTTGCCAATGACTGATCGGCCCCTCATCCGGCCCTATGGGCCACCGTCTCCCGCAAGGGGAGAAGGAAAGTCACAACGCCTCGCCCCTGAGCAGCCTCGGCGGCTCGCCCGATATCCCCGCCGCTTCGCGGATGAAGAGGCGCTTCAGCCCCGGCAGGCGATCGACGAGGCCCAGTCCCAGATCCCGCAGCAGCCTGACCGGCGTGGCGTCGTTCGAGAACAGCCGGTTCAACCCGTCCGTGACCACGCCCATCGCCACGGTGTCGAAGCGGCGCGCACGCTCGTAGCCTGCGAGCACGTCGGCGGTCCCGACATCGAGCCCGAGCCGGGCCGCATCGACGATCGCCTGCGCCAGCGCGGCGACGTCCTTCAGCCCGAGATTGAGGCCCTGTCCCGCAATCGGGTGGATGACATGGGCGGCGTCGCCGAGCAGGGCCAGACGCTCGCCAACGAAACTGCGCGCCACGCCGAAACCGAGCGACAGCGCATGCAACCTGCTTTCCAGCGAAATCTCGCCGAGTTCGAGCCCGAAACGCTGTTCGATCTCTGCCTTGAGATCGTCTGCATCGAGCGACATCAGCGCCGGCACGTTCTCTTTCGCTTCCGTCCAGACGATCGAAGACCGATGCCCGAGCGTGCCGCCATCGCTCAGCGGCAGGATCGCGAACGGTCCCGAGGGCAGGAAATGCTCGATGGCGCGCCCGCCATGGGGCCGTTCATGACCCAGCGTCGCGACGAGGCCCGACTGCGGATAATCCCAGCCGACCCAGCCGATCCCGGCCTGCTCGCGCAGTCTGGAGCGCGCGCCATCGGCCGCGACCAGCAGCGCGGCCTGCAGCCGCTCCCCGCCGTTCAGGACGACCTCGACCCCGCTCTCGCCGGCGGTGAAACGGCGCACGCCCTCGGTGAGCAGCGCCACCCCAGCCTCGCGACAGGCCGCAAGCAGCGCCCGCAGCAGCGCGGCATTCTCGACCATATGGGCAAAGGGCTGGCCGGGCTCGACCTCGCCGTCGAAAGTCAGGAAGACCGGCCTGACCACGTCGCTGGTGCGGCTGTCGGTGACCAGCATCTCCGTCATCGGCTGCGCGGTGGCGGCGATCGCCTCCCAGACGCCCAGCGCCTGCAGCATCCTTTGCGCGGCCGCCGCAACCGCATAGGCGCGGTTGTCCTCACGCGGAGGGGAGGCCAGCGCCGGATCGGCGAGCGTCACCGAAAACCCTTCGCCCAGTGCCTGCTTCAGCGCCAGCGCCAGCGAAAGGCCGGCAATGCCGCCGCCGGCGATGACGATCCCGGCGCTCGCGCCGTCCCGATGCTGCGCCATTGCGCTATCCGTTCCCCGTCCCCGGCGCGGCTTGACGACGCGCGGCGGCTTGGTGCTGATGCGGGCAGGCGGCCCGTTTCGCCGCAAGCCCGCCGGAAGAGCCTCGTAAACGACATGTCACAGATCAGCGACTCCCTGACGTCGATCCTCGACCTGGAACCGCTCGAGCGCAATCTGTTCCGGGGTCGCAGCCCAAACATCGGCTGGAGCCGGGTCTTCGGCGGACAGGTCATCGGCCAGGCGCTCTACGCCGCCTGCAAGACGGTGGAGGGACGCGAGCCGCACTCGCTGCATGCCTATTTCCTGCTGCCGGGCGACCCGACGATCCCGATCCTCTACGAGGTCGATCGCCTGCGCGACGGCCGCTCCTTCACCACGCGGCGCGTGCTGGCGATCCAGAAGGGCGAGGCGATCTTCGCCATGTCGGCCTCATTCCAGGTTCCCGAAGAGGGCTACGAGCACCAGATGCCGATGCCCGACGTGCCGATGCCGGAGGACCTGCCCGACCGCGAGGAGATGCGCAAAAGCGTGCTGCCGAACATGCCGCCGGTGGTGCGCGCCTATTACGAGCGCGAGCGGCCGATCGAGATCAGGCCGGTCGAACTGACGCGCTACGCCTCGGCGCAGAAGATGGAACCGAGGTTCAACGTCTGGATCCGGGCCATGCAGCCTTTGCCCGACGAGCCGGCGATCCATCAGGCGGTGCTCGCCTATGCATCCGACCTGATGCTGCTCGATTCCAGCCTGATCGCTCATGGCCGGACGGTCTTCGACAAGAACATCCAGGGCGCCAGCCTCGACCATGCGCTCTGGTTCCATCGGCCGTTCCGCGCCGATGACTGGCTGCTTTATGCGCAGGACAGCCCGTCCAGCTCCGGCGCGCGCGGCTTTTCGCGCGGGCTCGTCTTCGACCGGCAGGGCCGGCTCGTCGCCTCCGTGGCGCAGGAAGGGCTGATTCGCCCAAGGCCGGACCGCGACTGAGCCGCAGCCGGAAACGCATAAGCGACAGCCCTATTTTTCATCAAATGCACAATTAGTGGGCGATTTTGTGTGCGCCTACCTCAGAGTCGCGCCCGATTCGGCGAATCGATCGTTCACGTTGCACTGCGTCAGTTGGCACGCGCCTTGAATTGCACGGCTCGACGCGCGCTCCGAATTCCGGGTCGCGCGAGGCGCAACAAGATCGCCGGGGCTGACTTCCGGGCGGCGTAAACGGGGAAACCCTGCAATGAAGATCGTGATGGCTATCATCAAGCCGTTCAAGCTGGAGGAGGTGCGCGACGGGCTCACCGCCATCGGCGTGCACGGCCTGACCGTGACCGAGGTGAAGGGCTATGGCCGCCAGAAGGGCCATACGGAGATCTACCGTGGCGCCGAATACGCCGTCAGCTTCCTGCCGAAGATCAAGATCGAGGTCGCCGTCTCCGACGAGCTCGTCGGCAAGGTGATCGAGGCGATCACCGCCGCGGCCCGCACCGGCCAGATCGGCGACGGCAAGATTTTCGTTTCGTCGATCGAGAAGGCCGTGCGGATCCGCACCGGCGAGACCGACAGCGACGCCCTCTGACACCAAGATCCTTCAGGCAGGAGTTTCCAGATATGAATTTCAAGACTTATCGCCGGGCAGGACTGGTCGGACTGGCGCTCGCCGGCCTTGCCGGCGCCGCGCTCGCACAGACCGCGGCCGCCCCCGCCGCCCCGCCGGCCCCCGTCCCCAACAAGGGCGACGTCGCCTTCATGATGAGCTCGACCGTGCTGGTCCTGCTCATGATCATTCCGGGCCTCGCGCTGTTCTATGGCGGCCTCGTCCGCTCCAAGAACATGCTCTCGGTCCTGACCCAGGTTTTCGCCATCACCTGCATCGTCTCGCTGATGTGGGTGATCTTCGGCTACTCGCTCGCCTTCACCAATGGCGGCGGCCTGAACGACTACGTCGGCGGCTTCTCCAAGGCCTTCCTGAAGGGCGTCGACGCCACGACCACCGTCGCGACCTTCTCCAACGGCGTCGTCATCCCGGAATTCGTCTATATCTGCTTCCAGATGACCTTCGCCTGCATCACGCCGGCCCTCATCGTCGGCGCTTTCGCCGAGCGCATGAAGTTCTCCGCGCTGCTGCTCTTCACCGTGCTCTGGGTCACCTTCATCTATTTCCCGATGGCCCATATGGTCTGGTACTGGGGCGGTCCCGATCTTGTCGGCAACGCCGCCAAGGCGCTGGCTGACGCACCCGCCGACGGCAAGGCCGCAGCCCAGGCCGCGCTCGACGCCGTCAATGCCGATGCCGGCATGCTCTTCAAATGGGGCGCGCTCGACTTCGCCGGCGGCACCGTGGTCCATATCAACGCGGGCATCGCCGGCCTCGTCGGCTGCGTCCTGCTGGGCAAGCGCATCGGCTACGGCAAGGAGCTGATGGCGCCCCACTCCCTGACCATGACGCTGATCGGCGGCGCGCTGCTCTGGGTCGGCTGGTTCGGCTTCAACGCCGGCTCCAACCTCGAGGCCAACGGCACTGCGGCGCTCGCCATGATCAACACCTTCGTCGCCACGGCGGCGGCGGCTGTCGGCTGGCTGTTCATCGAATGGGCCGTCAAGGGCAAGCCCTCCATGCTCGGCATGGTCTCGGGCGCTGTCGCCGGCCTCGTCGCGGTCACGCCCGCCGCCGGCTTCGCCGGTCCGATGGGCTGCATCGTGCTCGGCCTGATCGCCGGCGTCGTCTGCTTCGTCTTCTGCTCCACCGTCAAGAACGCGCTGGGCTACGACGACTCGCTCGACGTCTTCGGCATCCACTGCATCGGCGGCATCATCGGCGCGCTGGCGACCGGCATCCTGGTCAACACCGCGCTTGGCGGCGCCGGCATCCCCGACTACTCGTCGAAGCCCGGCGAACTGGCCGTGGGCGCCTATCAGTTCGGCACGGCCTTCTTCGCCCAGATCAAGGCGGTGCTCTTCACCATCGTCTTCAGCGGCGTCGGCTCGCTGATCCTCTACAAGGTCGTCGATGTGATCGTCGGCCTGCGCGTCGCTCCCGATCAGGAGCGCGAAGGCCTCGACATCGCCGAACATGGCGAGCGCGCCTACCACGCCTGATCGCCTACCAGCGTCTCACGTGAAACATCGACCCCGGCGGGCAACCGCCGGGGTTTTTCGTTGGCCGGCCGATCGGCAATGGCGCGCGGCCACTCAAGGTTAAGCGGGTCTTAACCTGCCCTTCCTAACCTGCGCGATGAGGCCGGCCGCTCAGGGCCGGCCTTCCAAGCACGGCCTCAACGCATGCGCACGATCCGACGCTCCTCATCGCTGATGGACCGCCTGCCCGATCCGGTGCGGGAGTTCCTGTCGCGCCGCGCCGCCGAGCTTTGCGGCATGGCCCTGCTGGCCGTCACCGCCGCCATCGCGGTCTCGCTCGCGACCTGGTCGGTCGACGACCCGAGCCTCAACAACGCCACCAACGGCGCGGTCAGCAACTGGCTCGGCCGGCCGGGCGCCATGGTCGCCGACCTGACCATGCAGCTGCTCGGACTCGGCGTCGTCGCCATGCTGTTTCCGCCGCTGACCTGGGCCCTGCGGCTGATGCGCGTGCATCTGTTCGACCGGGGCGCGCTCAAGCTCGGCCTCTGGATCGTCGGCGTCGCCGCCACCGCCGCCGTCGCCAGCGCGCTGCCCGCGACGCCGCGCTGGCCACTCCCGACCGGCATGGGCGGCGTCATCGGCGACGGGCTCCTGTTCGGCACCCGCAATCTCGTCGGCATCGCCGGCAATGCGCTCGGCGGTCTCGTCGGCTTTCTCTATGCCGGCATCGCGATCCTCGCCGTCACGGCCGCCGCGGGCTTCGGCTTCGTCAGCGACGAGGACCCGGCCGAGGAGGCGGAAGCCGGCGACGAATCCTGGTCCGACAACGAGGACCGCCGCGACGACGAGCCCGGCCTCGCCGTCATCCTGATCGGCTGGCTCGCCCATGGCGCGATGTCGCTGAAGGGCATGATCATGCGCCGCCTGCCGCACCCGCCCGAGCCGATGGCCGAGACGGCCGGCGCTGCGCCTGTAGCCGCCGGGCGCGTCAGGCGCGAGCCGCAATTCCACGAACAGGCCGCGCGTGCGCCGATGCCGGAGTTCGCGCCCGAGCCGCTGCCGGTTTCGCGCCCCGTTGCGGCACAGGCCCGTGCGCCGGAGCCGGTTTTCGAGGATGACGAGGAGCCGCAGGATCTGCGCGACCTCAACGCGCCGCGCGTCACCGCCCTGCCGGCCGCGCCGAAACCCGGCAAGCGCCTCCAGCGCGAGGCCCAGCCCTCGCTGCTCGACCGCGAGCAGTTCGAGCTGCCGCCGCTGACCTATCTCTCGGAGCCGAAGAAGCTCCCGGCCAACACGATCTCGACAGACGCACTGGAGCAGAACGCGACCCTGCTCGAAGGCGTGCTGGAGGATTTCGGCGTGCGCGGCGAGATCACTCAGGTCCGCCCCGGCCCGGTGGTGACGCTCTACGAGCTGGAGCCGGCGCCCGGCACCAAGTCCTCGCGCGTGATTTCGCTGGCCGACGACATCGCCCGCTCGATGAGCGCGATCTCGGCCCGCGTCGCCGTCGTGCAGGGCAAGAACGCCATCGGCATCGAGCTGCCCAACGCCAAGCGCGAGACGGTCTACCTGCGCGAGTTGCTGGCGAGCCAGGATTTCGAAAGCTCCAAGCACAGGCTCGCGCTCGGCCTTGGAAAGACCATCGGCGGCGAGCCGGTGATCGTCGATCTCGCCAAGATGCCGCATCTGCTGGTGGCCGGCACGACCGGTTCGGGCAAGTCGGTCGCGATCAACACCATGATCCTGTCGCTGCTCTATCGGCTGAAGCCGGAAGAGTGCCGCCTGATCATGGTCGACCCCAAGATGCTCGAACTCTCCGTCTATGACGGCATTCCTCATTTGCTGACGCCCGTCGTCACCGACCCGAAGAAGGCGGTCGTGGCGCTGAAATGGGCGGTGCGCGAGATGGAGGAGCGCTACAAGAAGATGTCTAAGCTCTCGGTGCGCAACATCGAAGGCTTCAACACCCGCGTCGGCGAGGCCAAGGCCGCCGGCGAGGTGATCACCCGGACCGTGCAGACCGGCTTCGACCGGCATTCCGGCGAGGCGATCTACGAGGACGAGGTCATGGACCTCGAGCCTTTGCCCTTCATCGTCGTCATCGTCGACGAGATGGCCGATTTGATGATGGTCGCGGGCAAGGAGATCGAAGGCACGATCCAGCGCTTGGCCCAGATGGCGCGCGCGGCCGGCATCCATGTCGTGCTGGCGACGCAGCGGCCGTCCGTCGATGTCATCACCGGCACGATCAAGGCCAACTTCCCGACCCGCATCTCCTTCCAGGTCACCTCCAAGATCGATTCGCGCACGATTCTCGGCGAACAGGGGGCGGAACAACTGCTCGGCCAGGGCGACATGCTCTACATGGCCGGCGGCGGGCGCATCACCCGCGTCCACGGCCCTTTCGTCTCGGACGCCGAGGTCGAGCGCGTCGTCGCCCATCTCAAGACGCAAGGCCGGCCGCAATATCTCGACGCCGTCACCTCTGAGGAGGAGCCGCCGGGCGAGGAGGCCGAGGACGGAGCGGTCTTCGACAAGAGCGCCATGGGCCAGGCCGAAAGCGAGGACCCTTACGACCAGGCGGTCGCGGTCGTGCTGCGCGACAAGAAGGCCTCGACCTCCTATATCCAGCGCCGTCTCCAGATCGGCTACAACCGCGCCGCCTCGATCATGGAGCGAATGGAGAACGAGGGCATCGTCGGGCCGGCCAACCATGCCGGCAAGCGCGAGATCCTGGTCGAGACCGGCCGCGCCCGCGAGGACGAGGATTGACCGGACAAGGCTTTCGGCGCGTCATGGCCTGGTCGCCGGCCGTCAAATTGCCATGACGAACTGCAACCTTGTCCCGATCCTCGGCGTTGACCAGTTTACCCGGCTTTGGCAGCCGTCTGTTTCGGGAGCATTCTCGCTCATGACATCCTTCCGGCCCCGCTCGCGACCCCTCCTCGCCGCATCCGTGCTGGCTGGCGCGATGCTCGTCGCCCCCGCTCTGGCCCAGCCGCTTCAGCTACAGCCTGCCAAGCCGGCCGGCTCTCCGGCGGCAACCACGCCCGCAAGCCGCCCTACGCCGCTGCCGCCGATCCGTCCCGATGGTCTGGGCGTGGCGCGTGCGGATGGCGGCACGTCCGTCGTGACGGCCACGGCCGAGCCGCCTGCGGCCGCCGTCAGGCCGGCCCGCGCGCAGACGCGCAGCGCGGCCCCCGCCTCGCAGGCGGAAGCGGTCGAGAAGCTCAACGCCTATTTCAATGGTTTTGCCGCCCTGCAGGGTGATTTCATCCAGTTCGCCGCCGACGGACGCCGATTCGAGGGCAAGATCTATGTCCAGCGTCCGGGCAAGATGCGCTTCGACTACCGTCCGCCCGTGACCATGGAAGTCGTCGCCGACGGCACCTCGGTCGCGATCCGCGATTCCAAGCTGGCGACGCAGGACCTGTACTCGATCGGCCAGACGCCGCTGAAATTCCTGCTCAAGGAGAGGATGGATCTGGCCAAGGATTCGATCGTCAACGGCTACAGCACCAAGGGCGATATCCTTTCGGTGAAGATTGAGGACCGCTCGACGCTGGGCGGCACCTCGAAGATCACCCTGAACTACGATCTGAGCGCCAATGTGCTGCGGCAATGGGTGGTGATCGACCCGCAGGGCTACGAGACCTCCGTCTCGCTGTACAATCTCGACACCCAGCGCCAGCCCGACCCGAAGAATTTCGTGATCAATTATCAGCGGGTGCTGTGACGCCCAAGCCGTGGATGGCCAGGACAAGCCCGACCATGACGGGATGAGCCTCTGACGAGACGCTTGCATTTCCCTGCGCTCCGAACCAGTTTCCGGCGTCCTTTCGCCCGGAAACCCTTGCGTGAAACTCACCGTCACAAGCTGGAACATCAATTCGGTGCGCCTGCGCATCGGCATGGTCGGGCGCTTCCTGACCGAACAGGCCCCCGACATCCTGTGCCTGCAGGAAACCAAGACGCCCGACGAACAGTTCCCGGCCAAGGCCTTCCAGCAGCTCGGCTACGAGCATCAGGCCTTCATCGGCCAGAAGGGCTATAACGGCGTCGCGATCGTCTCGAAACTGCCCTTCAGCGAGCGCGACGCCATGGCGATGTGCGGCAAGAACGACGCCCGCCACATGAGCGTCGTGCTCGACGCGGGCGCGGGCGCCGCCGCCGGGATCGCGATCCACAATTTCTACATTCCCGCGGGCGGCGACATCCCGGACCCGGAACTCAACGTGAAATTCGCCCACAAGCTCGCCTTCCTCGACGAGATCGGCGTCTGGGGCATGACGAAACGCCCGACCGATCGTCCGGCGATCCTGCTCGGCGATCTCAACATCGCTCCCTACGAGCACGACGTCTGGAGCCACAAGCAACTGCTCGACGTCGTCAGCCACACGCCGATCGAAACCACGACGCTGGAGAAACTGCGCTCGGAGCTGGGCTGGACCGACGCCGCGCGCACGCTGCGGCCCGAGCCGGAAAAGCTCTACAGCTGGTGGAGTTACCGCGCCGCCGACTGGGAGGCCTCCAATCGCGGCCGCAGGCTCGACCATATCTGGCTTTCGGACGGTCTGAAGCCGACTTTGCGCGATCTCGCCTTCCTGCGCGAGGCGCGCGGCTGGGAGCGGCCGTCCGACCATGTGCCGGTGACGGTGACGCTGGCGCTCTGACGTCAGCCGCGCTCTATGTCGAGCAGCGCCGCCTGTACGCTCACCAGTTCGCCGACGAAACCCTGAAGCCGGTCGCTGATCGCATCCGCTATCGCCTGCGCCGAACCCGGCGATTCGCCGAGCACACGCCGCATCACGCTGCGCGACAGCTTCATCACCTGCGTCGGCTCGCGCGCGATCGCCGTCACCGGCCGCTCGATCGCGGCAAACAACGCCATCTCGCCGATCAGCGCGCCCGCGCCCGCAATCTCGTCAGCCGCCCGCCCGTCATCGCCCTGCATCAGCGCGACAGCCCCGGAGATCACCAGAAAGGCGCTGTCGGACGATTCGCCGGCGCGGAACAGCACGTCTCCGGCGCGCAGGATGCGGCTTTCGGCCGCGAACGCCACGAGTCGCAGCGCATCGCGATCCATCAGGCCCAGCAGGTTCTGCCGGGCCAGCAGGGCGATGTCGTCGTCGAGAGCCATTCCGGTCTTAAGGGTTCAGGCGGTAGCCGCCCGCATCCGTCACGAGCAGCCTGGCATGGCCGGGATCGGGCTCGATCTTCTGCCGCAGCCGGTAGATATGCGTCTCCAGCGTGTGGGTGGTAACCTGGGAGTTATAGCCCCAGACCTCCTGCAGCAGGATCTCGCGGGCGATCGGCTTGCGCCCCGCGCGATAGAGGAAGCGCAGGATCGCGGTTTCCTTCTCGGTGAGCTTGGTCTTGGAGCCCTTCTCGCTGACGAGCAGCTTGGAGCCGGGATGGAAGGTGTAGGGGCCGACCTGGAAGACCGCGTCCTCGCTCGCCTCGTACTGACGCAGATGCGCCCGGATGCGGGCGAGCAGCACGGCGAACTTGAACGGCTTCACGACATAGTCGTTAGCGCCGGCCTCGAGCCCCAGCACGGTGTCGGCGTCGGAGCCCTGGCCGGTCAGCATGATCACCGGGCTCTTGAAGCCGTTCTTGCGCATGATCTTGACCGCCTCGCGGCCATCCATGTCCGGCAGGCCGACATCCATCACCGCGAGGTCGAAACGCTCGGCCTGCACCGCCTTGACGGCCGCCGTCGCTGCGCCCGCTGTCGAGATCTTGAACTCGTCATAAAGAGCGAGCTGCTCGGCCAGCGCCTCACGCAGCGTCTGGTCGTCATCGACAAGAAGAATATGATGGACGGCTGACATCGGGATTCGATCGACTGGTTGCGCTTTGGGCACCATGCGGCCGCTGATTCGCGACCGCAAGTCACGCACGCTCGAAAACGAGTCACGCAGGATGGAAATGCCGTGAGAAAACGTGACCGACCGCGACCCGGCTCGCCACGCCTGCTAACGCGATTGCGCGTCTTCGCCTCGGTGCGGGACCGTCGCAAGGGGTTTCTGGTTGCGGGCCTCGCCGTCTTTCCCTGCGCGCTCGGCCGCTCCGGCATCCGCGTCGACAAGCGCGAAGGTGATGGCGGCACGCCGCGCGCGATCCTGCCGCTGCGCAGCGTGCTCTGGCGCGCTGAGCGTGGCCCAAGGCCGCGCACGTTGCTGCCGGTCCGGGTCATCCGCCCGCGCGACGCCTGGTGCGACGATGTCGCCGATCGCCGCTACAACCGCCTGATCGACCGCCCACCGGGCGAAGCCGAGGAGCGGCTGACGCGCGCCGACCATCTCTACGATTTCATCGTCGAACTGGGCTGGAACGACGCTCCGGTGATTCGCGGCAGGGGCAGCGCGATCTTCTGGCATCTGGCGCGGCCGGGATTTTCGCCGACGGCTGGATGCGTCGCGGTCAGGCGCGATGTGTTCGCCAAGGTGCTGCCGAGGCTGGGGCGGCGCTGCGTGATGGCGGTGGGGCGCTCGTCCCCTTCTCCCGCAAGGGGAGGGGTGCGCCCTCAGCCCCGCGCCCCGAAAATCGCGCTGCCGACGCGCACATGCGTCGCGCCCAACTGGATCGCGGCCTCGTAATCGGCGCTCATGCCCATCGACAGCCCGCGCAGGCCATTGCGGGCGGCGATCTTGGCCAGCAGTCCGAAATGCGGCGAGGGCTGGTCCTGCGCCGGGGGGATGCACATCAGCCCCTCGATCACGAGTCCATGATGCACGCGGCAGGTGTCCAGAAAGGCGTCGATCGTAGACGGGCTCACGCCGCCCTTCTGCGGCTCGTCGCCGGTGTTCACCTGCACGAACAGGCGCGGCGCGCGGCCCGAGCGCGCGATCTCGCGGGCCAGCTCCTTGGCCAGGCTCTCGCGATCGAGCGACTGAATCACGTCGAACAACTCGACCGCCTCGCGCACCTTGTTGGATTGCAGCGGCCCGATCATGTGGAGCTCGACATCGGGGAAGCGGTTGCGCAGCGCTGGCCATTTGGCCTTGGCCTCCTGCACGTAGTTCTCGCCGAAGACGCGCTGCCCGGCCTCCAGCGCCTGCAGGATCATATCCTCGGGCTTCGTCTTCGAAACCGCGACCAGCGTCACCGAATCGGGCTCGCGGCCGACATCGCGCGCCGAGCGCGCTACGGCAGCTTGCGTTTCCAGAAGCCGTATCCGCACGTCGCTCATAGCAAAAACCCTTCCATTCCGAGGGCTTCCGCCCATCGCCGAGCGTTGACCCCGCGCTTGCAATCGTGTCCTAGTCCGGCTCGCTTCGCTCACGCAACATTTGCATGCTCTCATGGCCGTCGAACGCTACAATCCCAAGGAATCCGAGCCGAAATGGCGTGATGTCTGGAATGAGCGCAAGCTCTTCGAGACCCGCAACGACGACGGCAGGCCGAGCTACTATGTGCTCGAGATGTTCCCCTATCCGTCGGGGCGCATCCATATGGGCCATGTCCGCAACTATGCGATGGGCGACGTGGTGGCGCGCTACAAGCGCGCCAAGGGTTTTGCCGTGCTGCACCCGATGGGCTGGGACGCGTTTGGCCTGCCGGCCGAGAACGCCGCCAAGGCCAACAAGGTCCATCCGCGCGACTGGACCTACGCCAATATCGCGACGATGCGGACGCAGTTGCAGTCCATGGGCCTGTCGCTCGACTGGAGCCGCGAGCTCGCGACCTGCGATCCTAGTTACTACCGCCACCAGCAGAAGCTCTTCCTCGACTTCCTGAAGGCCGGGCTGGTCGACCGCAAGACCGCCAAGGTCAACTGGGACCCGGTCGACGAGACCGTTCTCGCCAACGAGCAGGTCATCGACGGGCGCGGCTGGCGCTCGGGCGCAGCTGTGGAGCTGCGCGAGCTGACGCAATGGTTCTTCAGGATCACGGACTACGCCCAGGAGCTGCATGACGCGCTGGAGGGCCTCACGCGCTGGCCGGACAAGGTCCGGCTGATGCAGAAGAACTGGATCGGCCGCTCGGAAGGGCTGCTGATTCGTTTCGCTCTCGAATCGAAAGCAGTCGATGCGGACGAGATCGAGGTCTACACGACCCGGCCCGACACCCTGTTCGGCGCGAAGTTTCTGGGCATAGCCCCCGATCATCCTCTTGCCAGGATGGTTGCCGCACGTAGCCCGGCGCTGCAGGCCTTCATCGAGGAATGCAAGCGTACCGGCACGGCTCAGGAGAACATCGACAAGGCCGAAAAGCTCGGCTTCGACACCGGCCTGCGCGTCGCGCATCCCCTTGATCCATCATGGACTTTGCCGGTCTACGTCGCCAATTTCATCCTGATGGAATACGGCACCGGAGCGATATTCGGCTGCCCGGCGCACGACCAGCGCGACCTCGACTTCGTCAACAAATACGGGCTCGGCAACACGCCCGTCGTCTGCCCCGAAGGAATCGACCCGGCGCGCTTCGTCATCACCGACACGGCCTTCGTCGATGACGGCCGCATGATCAACTCGCGCTTCCTCGACGGCATGACCATTCCGGAGGCGAAAGAAGAAGTCGCCCGCCGGCTCGAAATCACGGTCCTCGGAAATGCACCGGTCGGGGCGCGAAAGGTCAATTTCCGCCTGCGCGACTGGGGCGTCTCGCGCCAGCGCTATTGGGGCTGCCCGATCCCGGTAATCCACTGCGTCGATTGCGGCACCGTGCCGGTTCCCGACGCAGACCTGCCGGTGACGCTGCCCGACGACGTGTCCTTCGAGAAGCCGGGCAATCCGCTCGACCATCACCCGACATGGAAGCACGCCACCTGCCCGCAATGCGGCGGCAAAGCCCGGCGCGAAACCGACACGATGGACACCTTCGTCGATTCGTCCTGGTACTTTGCCCGCTTCACCGATCCGTGGCGGACCGACAGCCCGACCGACCGCACCGTGGTCGATCGTTTCCTGCCGGTGGACCAGTATATTGGCGGCGTCGAGCATGCGATCCTGCATCTGCTCTATTCGCGCTTCTTCACGCGCGCCATGAACGCGACCGGCCATGCCGGGCTGGACGAGCCGTTCGCCGGCATGTTCACGCAAGGCATGGTCGTCCACGAGACCTATCGCGCCCAGGACGGGGCCTGGGTCGAGCCCGGCGATGTCCGCATCGAGGTCGATGGCGCGCAGCGGCGCGGCTTCCATGTCGAGACCGGCGCTCCGATCGAGATCGGCGCGATCGAGAAGATGTCGAAATCGAAGAAGAACGTCGTCGACCCCGACGACATCATCGCCTCCTACGGCGCCGACACCGCGCGCTGGTTCATGCTCTCGGATTCGCCGCCCGATCGCGACGTGATCTGGACCGACGAGGGCGTGCAGGGCGCGGCCCGCTTCGTCCAGCGGCTCTGGCGGCTGGTCGGCGAGATCGCCGAGCGCACCGGCAACCGGGCGGATGCGCCCGCGACCTTCGGCGAGGCCGCCCTGACGCTGCGCAAGGCGAGCCATCGGGCGCTGCATGCAGTCGGGGCCGATATCGAGCGGCTCGGCTTCAACCGCTGCGTGGCGCATATCTACACGCTCACCAACGCCATCGGAAAGGCGCTCGATGCGGCCGCTGAAAGCGCGGCGCTGACTGCCGACATGGCCTTCGCCCTGCATGAATCCGCCATCATCGCGACGCACCTTGTCGCGCCGATGATGCCGCATCTGGCCGAGGAATGCTGGCAGGCGCTGGGTCGGCCGGGTCTGGTCGGCGAGGCATCTTGGCCTGTTGCGGACGAGGCCCTGCTGAAGCACGACAGCATCACGCTGCCCGTCCAGATCAACGGCAAGAAGCGCGCGGAGGTGACGGTGCCCGCCGATGCCGATAGCATGGCCGTCGAGGCGGTCGTGCGCGCCGACGAGGCCGTTGTCAGGGCGCTCGAAGGTCGGCCCGTCCGGAAAATCATCGTCGTGCCCGGGAGAATCGTGAATGTCGTCGTCTGAAGCCGCTCTGTCGACGCAAGCTCCGTCCCGCCGACTGATGCTGGCGATGGCCCTGTCGGCGGCTGCGCTCGCCGGGGGCTGCCTGCAGCCGCTTTATGCCGAGAATACCGCGAGCAGCGTCGGCGGCAGCGTCCGGAACGCGCTGCGCGATGTCGAGATCGACGAGATCAAGGGCCTGACCGGGCATTATCTCCGCAACGAACTCGTCTTCGAACTCGATGGCGGCGGCGAGAACGTCGCGCCCAAGCGCCTCAAGCTCACCGCCTCGGTCACCGACGCGCTCGAGGTCGTGACCGTCGACTTCGCCAATGGCCGGGCCGATTCGGCGATCCTCGTCGCCCGTGCGACCTGGAGCGTAACCAATATCGCCAACGGCAAGGTGGTCTCGCAAGGCACGAACATGGTTCGCGCGCCCTACGAGCGGTCAGTGCAGCGCTTCGCGACGGTGAGGGCCGCCCGGGACGCCCAGATCCGCGCGGCGAAATCGCTCGCGACGCTGATTCGCGGCCAGCTTTCCGCCGATCTGGTCTCCTTGTGAGGGGACAGCGCCGCCATGGTCGCCATCAAGGCGCATGAGGCCGACAGGGCTTTGGCGCGGCTCGATCCGGCCTGGCGGCTGGTCTTGTTCTATGGTCCCGACGCCGGCCTGATCGCGGAGCGCGCCACGGGGCTCGCCCGCGCCAGCGTCGATGATCCCAACGACGCCTTCCAGCTCGTGCGCATGGACGGCGACGACATCGCCAGCGATCCGCTCAAGCTCGTCGACGAGGCGAACACGATCGGTCTGTTCGGCGGGCGGCGCGCGATTCGCGTCTCGGCCACCAGCAAGCCGCTTCTCTCAGCCGTCGAGCCGCTGCTGGCCACGCCGTCGCAGGACGCCATCGTCATCGTCGAGGCCGGCGACCTCCAGCGCGGCAACCCACTCCGCCTCGCCTGCGAGAAGGCTCGCACGGCGCTGGTGGTGCCCTGCTATGGCGACGCCGCGCGTGATCTTGGCGCGATCATCGACGAGATGGTCCGCGCCGAGGGCAAGACCATCGACCGCGCCAGCCGCGACCGCCTCGCCGGGCTGCTCGGCGGCGACCGCCAGACCTCTCGCCGCGAGATCGAAAAGCTGCTGCTCTATGCCGGGACCGACAAGGCGATCGAGGATGGCCATATCGACGCGGTCGTGGGCGACACGGCCCAGCGCGAGCTCGGCGTGCTGGTCGACGCGGTCTTCTCCGGCCGGATTCCGGCGCTCGACCTCGCCCAGGCGAAACTGAGCCGCGAGGGGCTCGACGCCGGCGTCATGCTCGGCGGCGTGCTGCGCCATGCGCTGGGACTGTTGAAGGCGCGCCAGAGCGTCGATGCCGGCCGTGGCGTAAAGGATGCGGTCGCGGCCATGCGCCTGCCCTATCCGCGCATCGCGACGACGGAAGCGGCGCTGGGCGCCTGGACGACGCCGAAGCTGGTCGAGGCGATATCCCTGCTGGGCGCCACGATGCTGGCGGTCAGACGCGACGCCGACACCGGAAAATCGGCGGCCGTCCGCGCCCTGTGGACGATGGCGCGTCAGGCGCGCAGCGGCGCCCGCGCCGAGTGATCGCAATCAGGCCTTGAGCCTGCGGCAGAGCGCCTCGAGCTGCTCCAGCGTCTTGTAGCCGATCTTCATCTCGCCGCCGCCGCTGGCGCGGTGCTGGATCGAGACCGACAGGCCCAGCGCTTCCTCGAGCGCCTTCTCGACGGCGCGGGTATCGGGATCCTTGTCGCGCTTCGGTTGACCCGGCACGCTCTTGCTTTCGCCCCGGCTCTCATCCTGCACGATTCGCTCGATGTCGCGGACGCTGAGCCCGTCATCGACGATCTTGCGCGCCATCAATTCCGGATCCGAAACGGACAGCAGCGCCCGCGCATGCCCGGCCGAGATCGCTCCCTCGCCGACCATGCGGCGCACAGGCTCTGGCAGCTTCGACAGCCGCAACGTATTGGCGACATGGCTGCGGCTCTTGCCGATGACCCGCGCCAGATCGTTCTGGGTATAACCGAAATCGGCAATCAGGCGCTCGTAGCCGGCCGCCTCCTCGATCGCATTCAGATCCGTGCGCTGGACGTTCTCGACAATGGCGATTTCGAGCGCCTCGCGATCATCGGCCTCGACGAGAATCACCGGAATCTCGTGCAGTCCGGCCCGCTGGGCCGCGCGCCAGCGCCGCTCGCCGGCGATGATCTCATAAGCGTCGGCGACCCCGCCGATCGGGCGTACGATGATCGGCTGCAGGATGCCGCGCTCGCGGATCGAGTCGGTCAGCTCCTGGAGATCGTCCTCCCCGAAACTGCGTCGTGGATTGCGCGCGCTCGGGCGCAGAAACTCGACCGGTACGCGACGCTGGCCGCGCGCTCGCTCCAGCGCGCCGATCTCGTCGCCGACATCGCCGATCAAGGCCGCAAGGCCACGGCCCAGGCGGGAACGCCCCTGTTCTTCGGCCATTGTCATCCTCTTGAACTCACTTGAAAATCTGGCTGTCAGGCGGCGGCGCGCAAGGCACGCTCGCGCTTGATCACCTCGGAGGCCAGCCTAAGATAGGCCTGCGAACCGGAACAGCGAAGGTCATAGAGCAAGGCCGGCTTGCCGTAGGACGGCGCCTCGGAGACCCTGACATTGCGCGGAATCACGGTCTCATAAACCTTGTCGCCGAGGAAATCGCGGACATCGGCCATGACCTGGCCCGACAGATTGTTGCGCGGATCGTACATGGTCAGGACGACGCCCTGAATGATCAAACGCGGATTGAGGCCGGCCCGGACCTGTTCGACCGTCTTGAGCAACTGGCTCAATCCTTCCAGCGCGAAGAATTCACATTGCAATGGAACCAGCACGGCATCGGCCGCCGTCATCGCGTTGATCGTAATCAGGCTGAGCGAGGGTGGGCAGTCGATCAGGATATAGGTCAGATCGTTGCAGCGCTGATCGTAGACCAGCTCGTCGATGGCCTTCTTGAGCCTGATCGCGCGATCCTTCGCGCCGGCGATCTCCAGTTCGACGCCGAGCAGATCGAGCGTCGACGGCGCCAGGAAGAGCCCGGGCACCACAGTCTCCTGCATAGCCTGGCCAAGGCCGATATCGCCGCACAACACGTCATAGGTCGAGGATTTGCGGCTCTTGCGATCGATGCCGAGGCCTGTCGAGGCGTTGCCTTGCGGATCGAGGTCGACGATCAGCACCTTTTCGCCGATCGCCGCCAGCGCCGTGCCGAGATTGATCGCCGTCGTGGTCTTGCCGACGCCGCCCTTCTGATTCGCGAGCGCCAGCACGCGCGGGCGGCGCGGCAGCACGATAGGGGTCATATCGGTCATGAATCGGCTCGTTTCTCGGCCGCGCGAACCATCAGGATCCGGGCAGCCTCATCCGTTACGGAAGAGATCGTCGATGCCTGAATCTTCCAATATTTAGAGGCTTCGGTCAATTCCTGCTCTAGATGTTGTCCTTTGGGAAAAAGCCCGACCGCGCCCGTTCTCAACAGCTCATTGCACCAGCTCAGAAGAAGCGGCAAAGGCGCCAATGCGCGGGCCGTGACGACGTCGACCTTACCGACGAAGCCGCCGACGACATCCTCGATCCGCGCCGCATGCACGGTCACGGGAGCGCCCGTCAGACGCGCCGCATGACGCAGGAAGGCGCATTTGCGGGCGTTGCTTTCGACCAGGTCGATATGGCCGACGCCCTTCTCCGCAAGACAAGCGCCGATCACGAGACCGGGAAAGCCGCCGCCTGAGCCGAGGTCAAGCCAGCGCCGCGCCTCGGGAGCGAGATTGAATATCTGCAGCGAGTCGGCGACATGACGCGTCCAGACCTCGCCAAGCGTGGCCGAAGACACCAGATTCTTGGCCGCCTGCCAGCGTTCGAGTTCCGCGACGAGCAGTGCCAGCCGCTCCTCTGTTTCACGTGAAACAGGCGTCAAGCGCAAAGCATGGGCGCGGTCGCTCTTGTCCACAGTCAGACTACGACAGGGGCGGCGCGCGCTGGGCGGCGACGCCGCGCATGTGCCGCCAGAAGCGTCAAAGCCGCAGGCGTCATCCCCTCGATCCGCGCCGCCTGGGCAATGTCCGCCGGGCGCTGGCTCGCCAACTTCAGCTTGATCTCGCTCGAAAGCCCAGAGATCGCCTCGAGATCGAGATCTTCCGGCACTTTCAGGGACTGGTCGCGCTGATAGGACTGTATCTCGGCGCTCTGGCGGTCGAGGTAGACCGCATAAACCGCGTCGGCCGTCACGCGCGACGCGATGACCGGCTCGGCGGATCGCAACTCAGGCCAGATCTCCGCCAGCCGGTCATAGCCGATATCCGGATAGGACAGCAGCTGGTAAGCGCTGCGCTTGAGGCCGTCATGATTCAGCTGCAGGCCGCGGCCCGCCGCCTGTTGCGGTGTCAGCGACAGCCGGTCCAACTGCTCGCGCAGCATGGCGATGGCCTCGGAGCGCGCCTTGAACGCCGCCCCTCGCCTGCTTTTCACCAAGCCCTGTGCCAATCCGAGAGGCGTCAGCCGCTCATCGGCGTTGTCGACCCGCAGCGACAGCCTGAATTCGGCGCGCGAGGTGAACATTCGATACGGCTCCGTAACGCCGCGCGTGACAAGATCATCGACCAGCACGCCGATATAGGACGAGGTCCGTTCCAGCACGATCGGCTCGGCTCCACCAGCCTGCCGCGCGGCATTCCAGCCGGCCAGCAGGCCCTGTGCCGCCGCCTCCTCATAGCCTGTCGTGCCGTTGATCTGGCCGGCCAGGAACAGCCCGGCGATGGCACGGGTCTCCAGCGTGTTCTTCAGCGCGCGCGGATCGACGAAGTCGTACTCGATCGCATAGCCCGGCCGCAGCATGGTCGCGCGCTCAAGCCCGGGAATCGTCGCAAGCAAGGCGCGCTGGACGTCCTCCGGCAGCGAGGTCGAAATGCCGTTTGGATAGACCGTCGGATCGTCCAGCCCTTCGGGCTCGAGGAAAATCTGATGGCCGTCCCTGTCGCCGAAGCGCCCGACCTTGTCCTCGATCGAGGGGCAGTAACGCGGTCCGCGACCCTCGATCTGGCCCGAAAACATCGGCGCGCGATGCAGATTGGCCCGGATCAGGTCGTGGCTCGCCAGCGTCGTGCGCGTGATCCCGCAGGCGATCTGCGGCGTCGTGATCGCCTTGGTCAGCATCGAGAACGGCTCGGGCGGATCGTCGCCGGCCTGCATCTCGAGCGCCGCCCAGTCGATCGTGCGGCCGTCCAGACGCGGCGGCGTGCCGGTCTTCAGCCGGCCGAGCGCAAAGCCATGACGCTCCAGCGTCACCGACAGACCCAGCGAGGGCGCTTCATCGACCCGCCCGGCCGGGATCTGTCGCTCGCCGATATGGATCAGGCCACGCAGGAAGGTGCCCGTCGTCAGCACGACCGTTCCGGTAGCGAATCGACGCCCATCCGAAAGGATCACGGCTCCGACGCGACCGTCGCGTACATCAAGATCGAAGGCCTCGCCTGCGATGATGTCGAGACGATCCTGTTCGGCCAGGAGATCGCCGACCGCCTGACGGTATAACGCCCGGTCGGCCTGGGCGCGCGGACCACGCACGGCCGGTCCCTTCCGGCGGTTCAGCATGCGGAACTGGATGCCGGCGCGGTCGGCCGCCACGGCCATGACGCCGTCGAGCGCGTCGATCTCGCGGACGAGATGGCCCTTGCCCAGTCCACCGATGGCCGGATTGCAGGACATCACGCCGATGGTTTCGAGCTTGTGCGTCAGCAGGGCCGTACGGGCGCCCTGGCGCGCCGACGCCGTCGCCGCCTCGACGCCGGCATGGCCGCCGCCGACAATGATGACGTCGTATCGCGCCTCAGGAACATGATCGGACATGGGCTTTGGCTACCGAAGCGAGCGGCCGGGGTCAATCATTCTCGACCTTCTGCGCCGTTTCACGTGAATCAGCGTCGGGATCACTTGCCGATGCAAAATCCGGAAAAAAGCTGGTCCAGCACGTCCTCGACATCGACGCGCCCGACCAGTCGCTCGAGCGCGGCGACGGCGAGCCTGACATCCTCGGCCAGCATCTCGGCCTGACCATGCCGCGCTTCGGTCATGCGCTCAAGAGCGTCGATGGCATCGGACACGGCGATACGATGGCGTTCGCGCGTCAAAAGCGCAGGTTCAGCGCCTGCACGACCGGAAAGCCGGGCGGCGATCGCGTCCAGCAAGGTGGGTACACCCTCACCGGTGATCGCCGACACGCCGATCTCGCCCGGCATCATGGCGCCGGACAGGTCGATCTTGGTCGCCACGGCAAGATGACGCTCGGCCGTGACGGTTTGGTTCGGCTGCGAATCGATCGCTCGCAGGCCGAGAACCAAATCGGCGCGCTCGGCCAGAGCCAGAGCCCGCCTGACGCCCTCGGCCTCGATCGCGTCATCGCTGTCCCGAAGCCCTGCCGTATCGACCAGCAGCACCGGCAGGCCCGCGAGATCCATCCGGACCTCGATGGCGTCCCGCGTCGTGCCGGGGACGGCCGAGACGATCGCGACATCCCGCCGCGCCAGTGCGTTCAGCAGGCTGGATTTGCCGGCATTGGGCGGCCCGGTCAGCACCACGACAAAGCCATCCCGAACGCGCTCACCACGCGCGAACGACCCCAGTGCCTGCCGCAGTTCGGCCAGCACTTTCGCCGCCAGCGCGCATGCCTGCTCAATCAGAGGGCCTCCGACATCGCCCTCGTCGGAAAAGTCGAGTTCGGCCGCCAGCAGCGCCATCGCTTCGATCAGGCGCGTTCGCCAGTGCGCGCAGCGATCGCCAAGCGCGCCTTCCATCTGGCGCAGCGCCTGCCGGCGCTGCAATTCCGTCTCCGAATCGATCAGGTCGGCGAGGCCTTCGACTTCGGCCAGGTCGAGCTTGCCGGCCTCGAAGGCGCGCCGCGTGAACTCTCCGGACTCCGCAAGCCGCATTTCGGGCATCGCCGTGAGTTCACCCAGCAGCCTTGAAAGGACCGCTCGCGAGCCATGGACCTGAAATTCGGCCACGTCTTCACCGGTAAAGCTCACGGGTGCGGGAAAGAACAGGACGAGCGCGTGGTCGATCGTCTCGCCCGCGCCATCTCGCAGCCGACGCAGGCTCGCCTGGCGGGGAACGGGAAGGGAACCACAGATCGTTTCGAGAACGAATCGAACCCGCGGTCCCGAGACCCGGACGACTGCGACCCCGGCTCGCCCGGCGCCGGACGAAAGCGCCATGATCGTCGGGAGGGATCGGAGATCGGTCATGGTCTCACTGCCGGCACGACGGCGGTCCTACCCGGTAGCACCTGCCGTGAAATCAAGGTGTTGCGTGGCCATACCGTATGCCAGACCGAAAGCACGGAGCCGAATCGGTCGCTCCGGCCCATGCCGGAGCGAGGATCGTCTCAGGTGTTCATCGAGTCGAAGAAGTCCGAGTTCTGTTTGGTCTGGCGCAGCTTGTCCATCAGGAACTCGATCGCGTCCTGCGGGCCCATCGGGTTGAGGATGCGGCGCAGCACATAGGTCTTCTGCAGATCCGACTTCGGCGTGATGAGCTCTTCCTTGCGGGTGCCCGACTTGATGATGTCGATCGCCGGGAAGATGCGCTTGTCGGCCACCTTGCGGTCGAGGATGACCTCGGAATTGCCGGTGCCCTTGAACTCCTCGAAGATCACCTCGTCCATGCGCGAGCCGGTGTCGATCAGCGCGGTCGCGACGATGGTCAGCGAGCCGCCCTCCTCGATATTGCGGGCCGCACCGAAGAAGCGCTTGGGCCGCTGCAGCGCATTGGCGTCGACGCCGCCGGTCAGCACCTTGCCCGAGGACGGAACCACGGTGTTGTAGGCGCGGCCGAGACGCGTGATCGAATCGAGCAGGATCACGACATCGCGGCCATGCTCGACCAGGCGCTTGGCTTTCTCGATCACCATCTCGGCGACCTGGACGTGGCGCGAGGCCGGCTCGTCGAAGGTCGAGGACACGACCTCGCCCTTCACCGAGCGCTGCATGTCGGTGACCTCTTCGGGCCGCTCGTCGATGAGAAGCACGATCAGATAGCATTCCGGGTGGTTGGTGGTGATCGACTGGGCGATGTTCTGCAGCAGGACGGTCTTGCCGGTGCGCGGCGGCGCGACGATCAGCGCGCGCTGGCCCTTGCCGATCGGCGAGACGATGTCGATGACGCGAGCCGAGAAATCCTTCTTGGTCGGATCCTGCACTTCGAGCTTCAGGCGCTCGTCGGGATAGAGCGGCGTCAGATTGTCGAAATTGATCTTGTGCTTGATCTTCTCGGGGTCTTCGAAATTGATCGTGCTGACCTTGAGCAGCGCGAAATAGCGTTCGCCGTCCTTGGGGCCGCGGATCGGTCCCTCGACCGTGTCGCCGGTGCGCAGGCCGAATTTCCGGATCTGGGTCGGCGAGACGTAGATGTCGTCGGGGCCGGGCAGATAGTTGGAATCCGACGAGCGCAGGAAGCCGAACCCGTCGGGCAGGACCTCCACCACGCCTTCGCCGAGGATCTCGGTCTCGCGGGCGGCGAGTTGTTTCAGGATGGCGAACATCAGCTCCTGCTTGCGCATCGTGCTGGCGTTCTCGACCTCGAGCCCTTCGGAAAAGGCGAGGAGTTCGGTCGGGGATTTGACCTTGAGTTCGTGGAGTTTGATTTCCCGCATGGGGCACCTGGATGGTCGTTGCGCCTGCAAACGCGCAGGCACAGGGGACTTGGAAGGGAGATCGACAGGTCCTGAAAGGGACCAGCGCGAAGGCTGCGCGGCGCGAGCGTCTGCAAAGGCAGTCGGCTCAAGAACCATCGACAACAGGGAGGACGCTGGAGAAGCGCGAAATGCTGATAGCCTGAATCGCCGATGCGCTCAAGCCGTAAACGCAGGCGAGTGCGTCAGAACGGCTTCACGACCACGAGAATGACGATCCCTGCCATCAGCACCGCCGGAACCTCGTTGATGACGCGGTAGAAGCGGCCGGATTTCTCGTTGCGGTCCTCGGCGAAAGCGCGCACGCGGCCGACGAGATAGCCATGCATGCCCGACATCACCAGCACGAGCGCGATCTTGCCGTGCAGCCACCCGCCTTTGAAGCCGAATCCGGCCCAGGCGAGGTAGAGCCCCAGCACCCACGCCACGATCATCGAGGGCGTCATGATGCCGCGCAGCAGCCGGCGCTCCATGATCTTGAAGGTCTCGGACTGCTGCGAGCCGATCGGGGCATCGACATGATAGACCATCAGCCGCGGCAGATAGAGCAGCGCCGCCATCCACGCGATCACCGCCATCACATGGACGGCCTTGGCCCATTCATACATGACGGCTGCTCAGGAGCGGACGGCGGCAAGCAGCCGCTCGACATGGGCGATCGGCGTGTCGGGCAGGATGCCATGGCCCAGATTGAAGATGTAGGGTCGCGCGCCAAACGCCGCCTTGATCGCGGCGACCTCCTGCTCCAGCTCCGGTCCGCCCGCACGCAGCACGAGCGGATCGAGATTGCCCTGCACCGGCACAAGCGTCTGGATCGCGTCGCGGGCAAAGCCGCGGTCGATCTCGGATTCGAGGCCTGCCGCATCGACGCCCGTCGCCTCGACATAGGACGGGATGAGTTCGCCGGCGCCGCGCGCAAAGCCGATGATGCGGGCGTGAGGGTGCACGGCGCGGACGCCATCGACGATCCGCTTCGTCGGCGCGACGCACCAGCGCTTGAAGTCGTCGGGCCCGAGCGACCCTGCCCAGCTATCGAAGATCTGCACGACATCGACGCCAGCCGATATCTGGGCGTTGAGATAGTCGATCGAGGCCGTGACAATCCGGTCGATGATCGCCTGGAACAGCACGGGGTCGCGCGCGAACAGCGCCTTGGCCGGCTCCTGTCCGGGCGAACCCCGGCCTGCCACCATATAGGTCGCCACGGTCCAGGGAGCCCCGCAGAAGCCGATGAAGGCCGTCTCGCGGGGCAGCGCCGCCTTTACCCGCCTGACGGTCTCGATGACCGGCGCGAGCACGGCCTCGTCGGCCTGCTCATGGATTTCAGACAGCCTCGCCTGATCGGCGACCGGCTCCAGGCGAGGTCCCTCGCCCTCGACGAACCAGAGTTTTTGACCAAGCGCATGCGGCACGACGAGAATGTCGGAGAACAGGATCGCCGCATCGAAGCCGAAGCGCCTGATCGGCTGCAAGGTGACCTCGGCAGCCATCTCCGGGTTGTAGCAAAGATCGAGAAAGCTGCCGGCCTTGGCCCTGAGTTCGCGATACTCGGGCAGATAGCGTCCTGCCTGACGCATCATCCAGATCGGAGGAACGGATAGCGTCTCGCCGGACAGCGTACGCAGGAAGATGGATTCGTCGCGTCTCGCCATGTCCATTTCCCGGCCATCCCTCCCCTTCTCTTAAAGACTAAGTCTATTAGAGAGAATCTTCTTTTTTGACTTTTGGAGGGGGGCAAATAGCGCGCCGCAAGATGCTCCACAAGCCATCCACAGGCGTGGAGTCCAAAGAGTCGCGATCGCAACGATCGTCCCGGAGCGGTTAACGGTTTCTTAACCAATCGGAATCCGGCCGGGCTCGTCGGCCCGCAAAATGATTCACGTGAAACATTGCTGCATGGGCTCTCTCGTTCAGGCATGTGGGCAATTCGGCGGGTTATACAGGGCCGCTCCCCGGGGCTCCCGAAAGGCGAAGTTGTCCACACCTGTCCCGGAACCGACCCGACGATGCCCTGCCAGCGCCGGAACCGCCATCACCGCAAGGGCTTGCGGCGACGGGGTTTGCAAATCCGGTTTCCTCCGGCGCAGGGGATGGTCTAGAGCTTGCGGGCATGCCTGAACCCGGGAGCCGCCGTGGCCCGCAACTATTTCCATCTTCACCTGGTCTCCGACGCCACCGGCGAGACGCTGATCGCGGTCAGCCGCGCGGCCGCCGCGCAGTACGAGACCGTCTCGGCGATCGAGCATGTCTATCCGCTGGTGCGCTCGGAGGCGCAGCTCGCCCGCGTGCTGGCCGAGATCGAGGCCTCTCCCGGCGTCGTGCTCTACACGCTGGTCGAGCCGGAATGGTCGCAGCGGCTGGAGAATTTCTGCAAGGAGCTCGGTTGCCCCTGTCTGTCTGTGCTGCAGCCGGTTTTGTCGCTGTTCCAGTCCTATCTCGGCCAGGCGTCTGCGCCGAAACCGGGCGCGCAGCACGTGCTCAACGCCGAGTATTTCCGCCGCATCGACGCAATGAACTACACGCTGCTGCATGATGACGGACAACTCGGCGGCGATCTCGAAAGCGCCGACATCATCCTGGTCGGCATCAGCCGGACCTCGAAGACCCCGACTTCGATCTATCTGGCCAATCGCGGCATCAAGACCGCCAATGTGCCGCTGGTGCCCAATGTGCCGCTGCCGCCCGAGCTGGAGCGCGTCAGGAAGCCGCTGATCGTCGGCCTCGTCGCCAGCGCCGACCGCATTCTTCAGATCCGCCAGAACCGTTTGCTCTCGCTCAAGGCCGATGACGAGACGCCCTATGTAGATCCCGATTCCGTCGCCGACGAGGTTGCCCAGTCGCGCCGGCTCTGCGCGCGAAAGGGCTGGCCGGTGATCGACGTCACCCGCCGCTCGATCGAGGAGACGGCGGCCGCGATCCTCGACCTGCTGCGCGACCACCGGATGAAGTTCATCGCGACATGAGCGCCGCATCCGGCCTGTGGCTGTCAGCGCAGCCGCTCCTGCTCGCCTCGGGCAGCGCGACCCGTCGCGACATGCTGCTGGGCGCCGGCGTGCCGGTTGAGATCGAGAAGCCCGATGTCGACGAGCGCGCGCTCGAAGCCCGACTTGTCGAGACCGGGGCAACGTCGAGCGAGATCGCGCAGGCGCTTGCCCTGGAGAAGGCCCGCATCGTCTCGCTGCGGCGGCCGGGCCGCATCGTGCTCGGCGCGGACCAGACCCTGAGCTGCGACGGACGACGCTTCCACAAGCCCGCCGACGAGAGCGCCGCGCGAGCCCAGCTTGCGGCGCTCGCGGGCAAGACCCATCGGCTTCATTCGGCCTTCGCCGTGGTCCGGGACGGCGAGATGCTGACCGAGGGCGTCGCCGAGGCGCGGCTGACCATGCGCGGCTTGTCGCCGGACTTCATCGCCACTTATGCGAAGGCGGCCGGACCTGCCGTGACCACGAGCGTCGGCGGCTATCAGATCGAGGGCCTCGGCGCGCAGCTCTTCGAGACGATCGAGGGCGACCATTTCTCCATTCTCGGATTGCCGCTATTGCCGCTGCTCGCCGCGCTGCGCGCGTTGAACTGCCTCGCCCGCTAGACCCGGTCGCCCGTCCATGTCTGCCTCCAGAATGCCCGCCTCTCCCCGCTGCTTCGTTATCGGCCACCCGGTCGCCCATTCGCGCTCGCCCCTGATCCATGGCGGCTGGATCGCCGAGCATGGCCTGGCCGGAAGCTATGAGCGGATCGACGTCGCGCCTGCCGATCTCCCGGCCTTCATTGCGCGGCTGCGCTCAGGCGAATTTACCGGCGGCAATGTCACGGTGCCGCACAAGGAGGCCGTGATGCCCCTGCTCGACCATGTCGGCGAGGCGGCGCGCGCCATTGGGGCGGTCAATACGCTCTGGCGCGAGGATGGCAGGCTCTGCGGTGACAATAGCGATGCTGCCGGCTTTCTCAGCCATCTCGACGCTTGCGTTCCCGGCTGGGATGCGCGCACCGCCGCCGCGCTGGTCATCGGGGCGGGTGGTGCGGCCCGCGCCGTCTGCCATGGGCTGCGCTTGCGCGGGCTTTCCCGCATCATCGTGGTCAACCGCAGCCACGGCCGGGCGGACGAACTCTCCCAGGCCTTCGGCGCGCCGCTGGAGGCGCGAGGCTGGACGGAGCTGCCGGCGCTCGTCGGCGAGGCCGGGCTGATCGTCAACACGACCTCCCTCGGCATGACCGGGCAGCCCGCGCTCGGTCTCGATCTCGTGGCTTTGCGTCGCGGCACGATCGTCGACGACATCGTCTATGTGCCGTTGAAGACGGCGCTGCTCGAGGAGGCGCAGAGGCGTGGCGGCATCCCCGTCGATGGGCTCGGCATGCTGCTGCATCAGGCCGTGCCCGGCTTTTCGCGCTGGTTTGGTGTGATGCCCTCGGTCACCCCCGCGCTGCGCGCCCGGCTCGAAGCCGATATCCTCGGCCACTGATTCGCTGGAACTGGATTCGAAACCCCTCGCGAGGCGCATGACCTTCATCCTCGGACTGACCGGCTCGATCGGCATGGGTAAATCGACCACCTCGGGCCTGTTCCGGGAGCGGGGTGTGCCGGTCCATGACGCGGACGCGGCCGTGCATGGGCTCTATCGCGGTCGCGCCGTCGCGCCGATGGCGCAGGCATTTCCCGGCGTGGTGCGCGAGGGGGCTGTCGATCGCAGCCTTCTCTCGGCCGCCGTGCTCGGCAAGCCCGACGCGCTGGCGCGGCTGGAGGCCATCATCCACCCGCTGGTGCGCGAAGAGGAAGAAGCTTTTCTCGCCCGCTGCCGGCAGGCGGGCGCAGGCGTCGCGGTGCTCGACGTGCCGCTGCTGCTGGAGACGGGCGGGCAGGGCCGCTGCGACGCCGTCCTCGTCGTCACGGCTCCGGCCGAGACCCAGAAAGCCCGCGTGCTGACTCGGCCGGACATGACCGAGGACAAGTTCGCGGCGATCCTCGCCCGCCAGATGCCGGACGCTGAAAAGCGACGCCGCGCCCATTTCCTTGTGGACTCAGGCCAAGGCCTCATGGCGGCGCGCCGACAGGTCGGCTCTATCCTGAGGCTGCTCGCCGGCCGGCCCGGGCGGACCGACAGGGGACAAGCCGACCATGCGTGAAATCGTCCTCGACACCGAGACCACCGGCGTCGAAGCCAATGCCGGCGACCGCATCGTCGAGATCGGCTGCGTCGAGCTGGTTAATCATTGCCCGAGCGGACGCAGCTTCCACTGCTATCTCAACCCGCAGCGGCCGATGTCAGAGGGCGCGTTCAGGGTCCACGGCCTGTCGGACGCGTTTCTCGCCGACAAGCCGCTCTTTGCGGCCGTCGCCGACGCCTTCGAGAGCTTCATCGCCGACGCCAGGCTGGTCATCCACAATGCGGCCTTCGATATCGGCTTCCTCAACATGGAGCTGAAGCGGATCGGGCGCGGGCCGATCGAGCAGTCCCGCGTCGTCGATACGCTGGCGATGGCGCGGCGCAAGCACCCCGGAGCGGGCAACAGCCTCGATGCGCTCTGCAGCCGCTACGGCATCGACAACACCCGCCGGACGAAACACGGCGCGCTGCTCGACGCCGAGATCCTGGCCGAGGTCTATATCGAGCTGATCGGCGGTAAGCAGACCTCGCTCGGGCTCGGCGCGATCGGCGGCGGACAGAACAATGGCGGTCTCGCCGGTGTCGCGTTCGAGCGGCCGAAGCGTCTGCGCCCGCTAACACCCCGTCTCGATCCTGCTGCGATCGCGGCGCACGAAGCCTTCGTGCGCACGCTCGGCAAGACGCCGCTCTGGGCCGGCTATCTCGGACTGACCGAGCAGGCCTGAGCAGTTCGTAATAGAGTTGAATCGAAAGTGATCGCAATCGGAAGCCCGACGCGAACCCCTCCCCACGAGGGGGAGGGGTTTCCGTTGAGGTTCCAGCGCCTCGATCTGAATGGGATGGCCTAAAGGGCCGCCTCAGACCTTCTTCCGCCGGGTCGCCATGTTGAGCCCCTCGATCGCGGCAGAGAACGCCATCGCGGCGTAGATGTAGCCCTTGGGAATGTTCGCGCCAAAGCCCTCGGCGATCAGCGTGCCGCCGATCATCAGCAGGAAGCCCAGCGCCAGCATCACGATGGTCGGGTTCTTCTCGATGAAGCGGGCCAGCGGATTGGCCGCCAGCAGCATCACCAGCACGGCGAAGACGACGGCGATGACCATGACCGGGATATGCTCGGTCATGCCGACGGCGGTGATGATCGAATCGATCGAGAAGACGAGGTCGAGCAGCAGGATCTGGACGATCACGGCGCCAAAGGTCACGGTCGCGGCGCGGCCGCCGTCGAACACGTCGGGGCCATGGTCCGGATCGACCTTGTGATGAATCTCCTTGGTCGCCTTCCAGACCAGGAACAGGCCGCCGGCGATCAGGATCAGGTCGCGCCAGGAGAAGGCCTTTCCGAAGACGGAGAACACCGGCGTCGTCAGGGAGACGATGATCGCGACGGTTGAGAGCAGGCCAAGCCGCAGCACCAGCGCCAGGCCGATGCCGATCCGGCGGCCGCGCTCGCGCTGATGCTCGGGCAGCTTGTTCGTCAGGATCGAGATGAAGATCAGGTTGTCGATGCCAAGAACCACCTCCATGGCGATCAGTGCCCCGAGCGCCACCCAGACGGCGGGATCGACGGCAAGCGTCATCAGATAGTCCATGGTGTCTCCTGTTTTCAACGAAAAGGCGGGCGCCCGTCAGGGGCGTCCGCCGTCAACCTGAGCCCGACATGGATGTTCCCCTGCTTGCCCGCAAGGGTGGCGCAATCATGTCGGCCACGAAAAAGGGGCCTCGCGGCCCCTTTCAAGATCGTTTCGTGACGGTGGCTTCAGGCGTTGGGCGCGCCGGCCTGCAGCTCCTGCAGGCGCTGCTGGAAGAGCTGCGCGAAGTCGATCGGCGGCACATAGAAGGGCGGGAAGCCGCCATTCTGCACGGCCTCGGCGATGATCTGCCGGGCGAAGGGAAAGAGCAGCCGGGCGCAGTCGATCACCAGAACGGGGTGGATATGCTCCTCGGGCACGTTGAGCAGCCTGAACACGCCGCCATAGCTCAGGTCGAAGGCAAACAGCGTCTCGCCGCCGAGCTCGGCCTTGCCCTCGAGCCGCAGCACGGTCTCGTAGTCGTTCTCGCCCAGGCCATTGCTGGAGACGTTGACCTGCAGCGACATCTGCGGGCCCTGCTGGGCATCCTGTTGGCCGAGCGCGCGCGGCGCCTTGGGGTTCTCGAACGAGAAGTCCTTGGTGTACTGGATCAGCGCGCTCATGCTCGGCGCAAGGTCGGCTGCGGCGGCTCCATTGCCGTTCGGAATGTCATTGGCCATCGGCGCCACCATCGGTCTGCAAGCTGTCTTAGGGAAATCCCGGGCTGCACGAAGGCTCCCGGAACTGCGCACCGCGTTCCGGTGCAAGGCGGGCGTCGGCTATCATGGACGCCCGCGCGGCACAAGAAGCCCGCTTCACAAGCAGGGGGGTGGATGTTACGAGCCTTGATCACCATATGAGGCCAAGCCACGGCCAAATGCCCTTGCGGAACCTTTCTCGCGAGGAGCCGTTGGCGAAACGGTTCTCTGGAGCTCCGGATCAGGTTTCGATGCAAGATTTCGACATTAAGACCCTGTTCTTCCTGGCGCTTGCCGTCTTCGTCGCCTGGAAGCTCCGTTCGGTGCTCGGCCAGAAGACCGGCGGCGAGCAGCCGCCGGTCGATCCGTTCGCGCGCCGCGAAACGCCGCCGCTCCGCCCCGACCAGTCCGCGCCCGCCGACGGACGCCGAGATAACGTCATCCGCCTGCCCGGCGCCGCCGCCGATCCCGCAGCCCCCGCCATTCCGGCGGCCGAGCGCTGGAAGGGCATCGCGCCGGCGGATTCGCCCGTGATCGCCGGCATCGAGGCGGTCGTCAAACAGGAGCCGTCCTTCGATCCCCATGAGTTCCTCGGCGGCGCCAAGGCGGCCTATGAGACGATCGTGACCGCCTTTGCGCGCGGCGACCGCAAGATGCTGAAGGGCCTGCTCGCCAAGGAGGTCTATGACGGCTTCGAGATGGCGATCAGCGAGCGCGAGAAGCGCGGCGAGAAGGCCGAGAGCAATTTCGTTTCGATCGACAAGGCCCAGATGACGGCCGTGGACGTCAAGGGCAAGACCGCTCAGGTGACGATCGCCTTCGATTCGCAGCTCATCAACGTCGTTCGCGATGCTCAGGGCGTCGTGGTCGACGGCAGCGCCGAGGCGGTGTCGGAGGTCAACGACATCTGGACCTTCTCGCGCCAGCTCGGCAGCCGCGATCCGAACTGGCTGCTGGTTGCGACCGAATCCGCTGCGTGATCCGTGGCGTCGGCTCCGCGCTGGCGCTGCTGTCCGGCCTCGCGGCCATGACCGACAGTTCGGCTCAACAACCGCCTTTGCCGCCCGGCGCTCGCGCCGAGCGGCTTTTGTTTGAGGCCATCCCTGGCTGGCAGGCCGACGACCAGCGCGCGGCGCTGCGCATCTTCGCCAAAGGCTGCGCCGCCGATCCGCCATTGCGCAGCGGCGCGGCTATCCCTGCGGGCCTGACCCGCATCTGCGATCTCGCGGGGGGCCCCGAGCGTACCGGCCATGCCGACCGGGCGCTGGCGCGGCGCTTCTTCGAGACGCATTTCACCGCCTGGCGCATCCGTTCGGGCGAGGGCGCCACGGGCTTCATGACCGGCTATTTCGAGCCGGAGTTCGAGGGCTCGCTGACGCGCTCCGACGCGTTCCCGACGCCGCTCTATGGCCGCCCTGCCGATCTCGTCACGCGCATGCCGGGCGACGACTGGCCCGGCCTCGACGCGAGCCTGACCTCCGCGCGGCGCACGCCGGCCGGCCTCGAACCTTTCCCCGACCGCACGGCGATCGAGACCGGCGCGCTCGACGGCCAGAACCTTGAAATCCTCTGGATGCGCGATCCGGTCGATCGCTTCGTCCTTCAGGTCCAGGGCTCGGGCCGCATCCAACTGCCTGATGGCAGAGTGACAAGGCTGGTCTATGCCGGCCGCAACGGCCACGCCTACACCTCGCTCGGCCGCGTGCTCTCCCAGCGCGAGGCGATCCCGCCGGCCGAGATGACGATGGACAGGCTGATCGCGAGGCTGAAGGCCGATGCCGGTTTCGCGCGCGATCTGATCCGCCTCAATCGCTCCTTCGTCTTCTTTGCGAGGCGCGACGACCTCCCCCCGGAGTCCGGGCCGATCGGCGGGGCGGGACTGCCGCTGACACCATTGCGCTCGATCGCCATCGACCGCGCGATCTGGCCCTATGGCCTGCCGGTCTGGATCGACGCGACCATTCCCGGCGATGATGGCGGCCAAGATGACGGCAGGACGGAGCGGCTGGCGAGGCTCACGATCGCGCAGGATACGGGTTCCGCCATCCTCGGCCCGGCCCGGATGGACCTGTTCGTGGGCTCGGGCGCGAAAGCCGGCCACCGCGCCGGGCTGATCCGGCACCCGGTCGATTTCATTGTGCTCTGGCCGCGCGGGGACGGGCCGTGAGCCTGCGGCGCAGGGGCAAGGTGCTGACGGCGGCCGATATCGCGCTCTGGCGCGAGGTGGCGCGCTCGGTCAAGCCGCTGCCGGGCCGCGCGCCGGTACCGCCCGACGAGCCTGCGCCCTTGCCGCAGGTGGCTGCCGAGCAGGCCGCGCCAGTCGCGATCCTGCCTCCGCCGGCGCGGCCGCCCCTCTCGAAACCCGCCGCCCCGCCGCTCGCTCCGCTGGAGCGCCGCCTGCGCTCCCAGCTCCGGCGCGGCCAGCGATCGGTCGAGGCGGTGATCGATCTGCACGGCATGCGCCAGGACGAAGCTCACCACGCTTTGCGCGCCTTCCTCCGGCGCGAGCAGGCGCGCGGCTGCAAGCTCGCTCTGGTGGTCACCGGCAAGGGCGCGGCGGGTCTGGGCGCGGCCGGCGATGCGCTCTTCGGCGAGGAGCGCGGCGTGCTGAAGCGCAGCGTGCCGCACTGGCTGCGCCTGCCCGATCTTCGACCGCTGGTGGTGGGCTTCGAGGAGGCCGAGCAGCGCCATGGCGGTTCGGGTGCGCTCTATATCCGCCTGCGCCGCAGCCGCGAGCTGTGAGTCGATGACGCCGTTCGGCCAGCGCGTGCGGGACTTGCGGGCCCAGCGCGGCGTCACGCTGGCGCAGATGGCCGAGGTGCTCGGCGTGACGCCGGCCTATCTCTCGGCGCTGGAGCACGGCAAGCGCGGTCGGCCGACCTTCACGCTGATCCAGGGCGTGATCCATGTGCTCGGCGTGATCTGGGACGAGGCCGACGAGCTGGTTCGGCTGGCCGATCTTTCGCATCCGCGAGTCGTCGTCGACACCGCAGGGCTGGAGCCCGAGGCGACCCTGCTCGCCAACCGCCTCGCCCGCGAGATCGGCGCGCTTGAGCCCGACACGCTGCAACGCCTCTGCGCCGTGCTGGACGAGGCCGCGGCGGCGCGCGCCGTCGCCGTAAAGCCGGCTTGACCCCGCGATAGGCTGATGCGACACGCCGCCCAGCCCAGTTCTATTTCATCAGCAAGTCCGGACCGCCCATGACCAGCTCGCGCACCGACGTCCTCGCCCTCGGCAACGCCATCGTCGACGTCATCTCCTCGGCGGAAGAGGACTTCCTCGCTGCGCACGGCCTGACAAAGGGCGCGATGGCGCTGATCGACGAGCCCCGCGCCGAGGCGCTCTACCGGGCGATGGGGCCGGGCAAGGTGATCTCGGGCGGCTCGGCCGCTAACACCATCGCCGGTCTCGCCTCCTTCGGGGGCAAGGGCGCGTTCATCGGCAAGGTCAAGGACGACGAACTCGGCCGGCTCTACCGCCACGATCTGACCTCGCTCGGCGTCGCCTTCGACACGGCCTTCGCCACGGAAGGCCCCGCCACGGCGCGCTCCTTCATCATCGTCACGCCCGATGGCGAGCGCACCATGAACACCTATCTCGGCGCCTGCCAGGGGCTCTCCGTTGCCGATGTCGATGCGAAAGCCGTCGAGAACGCCGACATCATCTATCTCGAGGGCTATCTCTGGGATCCGCCGGCGGCCAAGGACGCCTTCCGCAAGGCTTCAGAGATTGCCCACAAGGCCGGCGGCAAGGTCGCGATCACCCTGTCGGATTCCTTCTGCGTCGACCGCTACCGCGACGAGTTCGTCGGGCTGGTGCGCAACCGCATGGTGGACATCGTCTTCGCCAACGAGCACGAGCTGAAAAGCCTGTATCAGGCGGCATCCTTCGACGAGGCGCTGGCGGCGCTGCGGGCCGAGAACATCCTCGCCGTGGTGACGCGCTCGGAGAAGGGCGCGCTGGCCGTGACGCCGGACGGCATCGTCGAGGAGCCGGTGTTTCCGGTCGAGCGCGTCGTCGACGCCACCGGCGCGGGCGACCTGTTTGCGGCCGGCTTCCTGTTCGGGCTGACCTCGAACCGCGAGGTCCGTGATTCGCTCAGGCTCGGCGCGCTGGCGGCGGCCGAGATCATCAGCCATGTCGGGGCAAGGCCGGATGTGAGCCTGAAGACGCTGGCTGGGAATGAAGGGCTGCTGTGAGGCACCGCCGCCTCTTCCCTTCTCCCGGATGGGAGAAGGTGGCCCGGAGGGCCGGATGAGGGTCTACCGGTTCAGGTGAAGGCGTAACGGTTCCGTTGCGGATTTACGACCGGCGGCGGTCCCTCACCCCTGCCCCTCTCCCATCCGGGAGAGGGGTTCTTCCGGTGCCCCTCAATACAGCGTCGCCTTGACCCGCTCGACCAGCCCCTTGTCGTAGGTCTCGCCGTCGAAGGTCTCGACCGCGTCGTTCTTCGCCGTGATATTGCGCAGGATCGCGCCGGCGCTTGGCACGTCGCCCCTGGCGACATGGGACGCCGGGTTCCAGAGGTCGGCGCGGACGACGGCCCGCGAGCACTGGAAGTAGACCCGCTCGACATGGACGACGATCACGCAGGCCGGCAGCTTTCCGGCCATCTCGAACGACGCGCACAACTCAGGGTCGTCTGACAGCGTCGCCGTTCCATTCACGCGAAGCGTCTCGCCGTAGCCGGGGATCAGGAAGAGCATTCCGACTCTCGGGTCGGACAGGATATTCTTTAGCGAATCCAGACGGTTATTGCCTCTTCTGTCGGGAATCAGCAGCGTTTTGGCGTCCCGGATTCTCACGAAGCCGGGCTTATCCCCGCGCGGCGAGCAATCCAGGCCCTCCGGACCGCTGGTCGCGAGCAGCATGAAGGGCGAGGCCTCGATCAGCGGACCATAGTTCTCGTCGACATGGTCGATCTCCTTGGCGATGGAGGCCACGACCGGCGGGTTAGGGTAGAGGGCCGAGAGGGCGTCGAGGGAGGTGATCGCGTGGGCCGTCATGGTTCAACCTCTCCCGTCATGGTCGGGCTTGTGCCGACCATCCACGTCTTCGCCGGTTCAGAAAGCGTACCGAAAATCGGTCTGGCCCCCTTGTGCTGCAATGGCAGAACAATGGCGACTGTCGCAAGCCGTGGATGGTCGGCACAAGGCCGACCATGACGGACAGGGGTTGCGCCACACGCTACAACGAAAAACGCCCCGCATCCTGCGATGCGGGGCGTCCTGATTCACGTGAAACGCTAACGCTTCACCTCGAACAAAAACCTCACTCGGCCGTGCTGCGCTCGCGGGTCTTCTCGGAGTCGCGCTGGGCCTTGAGCTTCTCGGTCAGGTCCTGGCCGGTCTCCTGGTCGACGACCTTCATCGAGAGGCGGATCTTGCCGCGCTCGTCCTGGCCGAGGAACTTGACCTTGACCTTGTCGCCTTCCTTGACGACGTCGGCGACCTTCTGGACGCGGGCGGCGGCAAGCTCGGAGATGTGGACGAGGCCGTCCTTGGCACCAAAGAAGTTCACGAACGCGCCGAACTCCATGATCTTCACCACGGTGCCGTCATAGATCATGCCGACTTCGGCTTCCGAGACGATCGACTTGATCCACTTGATCGCGGCTTCGATCGACTTGCCGTCGGCCGAGGCGATCTTGATGGTGCCGTCATCCTCGATGTTGACCTTCGCGCCGGTCTTTTCGACGATCTCGCGGATGACCTTGCCGCCGGAACCGATGACTTCGCGGATCTTGTCGACCGGAATCTTCATCGTCTCGATGCGCGGGGCGTATTCGCCGAGCTGGCCGCGCGAGGTCGAGAGCGCCTTGTTCATCTCGTCGAGGATGTAGTCGCGGCCGCCCTTGGCCTGGTCGAGGGCGACCTTCATGATCTCCTCGGTGATGCCGGCGATCTTGATGTCCATCTGCAGCGAGGTGATGCCCTCGGCCGTGCCGGCGACCTTGAAGTCCATGTCGCCGAGATGGTCCTCGTCGCCCAGGATGTCGGAGAGCACCGCGAAACGCTCGCCTTCCAGGATCAGGCCCATGGCGATGCCCGCGACCGGCGCCTTCAGCGGCACGCCGGCATCCATCAGGGCAAGCGAGGTGCCGCAGACGGTGGCCATCGAGGAGGAGCCGTTCGACTCGGTGATCTCCGAGACGACGCGGATCGTGTAGGGGAACTCGGACTTGGCCGGCAGCATCGGCCGGATGGCGCGCCAGGCGAGTTTGCCATGGCCGATTTCGCGGCGGCCGGGCGAGCCCATGCGGCCGGCTTCACCCACCGAATAGGGGGGGAAGTTGTAGTGCAGCAGGAAGGTCTCCTTGTAGGTGCCCTCCAGCGAGTCGATGTACTGCTCGTCGTCGCCGGTGCCCAGCGTGGTCACGACCAGCGCCTGCGTCTCGCCGCGGGTAAACAGCGCCGAGCCATGGGTGCGCGGCAGGATGCCGGCCTCGGAGACGATCTTGCGGACCGTCTTGAGGTCGCGGCCGTCGATACGGACGCCGTCGTCCAGGATCATCCAGCGCACGACCTTGGCCTGCGCCTCCTTGAACTGGCCGCCGACCTGCTCCTTGGTGAAGGTCGTCTTGCCGTCCGGCGTGTCCGAGATCAGCGAGGCGACCTTGGCCTTGGCTGCGTCCAGCGCCTTGTAGCGCTCGGCCTTGGTGCGGATCTGGTAGGCGGCGCGGATATCCTTGTCGACGAGCTTGAGCACGGCGTCGAGCACGACGGCGTTGTCGGCCGGTGTGTAGTCGCGCGGCTCCTTGGCGGCCTTCTCGGCCAGGCGGATGATCGCGTCGATCACCGGCTGGAAGTGCTTGTGGCCGAACATCACGGCGCCGAGCATGATCTCCTCGGAGAGCTGCTTGGCCTCGGATTCGACCATCAGCACGGCGTCCGGCGTGCCGGCGACGACGAGGTCGAGCTGCGATTCCTTGATCTCGTCGACCAGCGGGTTGAGCTTGTAGGCGCCGTCGAAATAGCCGACGCGGGCCGCGCCGATCGGGCCCATGAAGGGCACGCCCGACAAGGTGAGCGCAGCCGAGGTCGCGACCATCGCGACGATGTCCGGATCGTTCTCGAGGTCATGCTGCAGCACGGTGCAGACGACCTGCGTTTCGTTGCGATAACCCTCGACGAAGAGCGGGCGGATCGGCCGGTCGATCAGGCGCGAGACCAGCGTCTCCTTCTCGGTCGGGCGGCCTTCGCGCTTGAAATAGCCGCCGGGAATGCGGCCGGCGGCGAAGGTCTTCTCCTGGTAGTTCACGGTCAGCGGGAAGAAGTCGATCCCGGCCTTGGGCGTCTTGGCGGAGACGACGGTCGCGAGCACGACGGTCTCGCCATAGGTGGCGAGCACGGCGGCGTCGGCCTGGCGGGCGATCTTGCCGGTTTCGAGCACGAGCTTGCGCCCGCCCCACATCAGTTCTTCGGTCTGTACATCGAACATGGATTTGTCTTTCGGATCGGATTTCGACCCGTCCGGTGCCTTTTGGCCCATAGGCAAGACGACGAAGCGCTCGGTTTGCTGGTGGTGTCCGCGCCCGAGCGCTCGGCAATCCTGCCATGGGCGTCAAAGGACGCCCGGCGGGTCATGCGGGGAGGCCGCCCCATGCGGGCCCCGCGCTGACATCGGGAGATGCCGCCCCATTGCGGCGCGCTCCCGAATTCGTTTTTAGCTTGGTTCTTTGAGCTTGGTTCTTGCAAAACCGCCCGGAGCGGAGTCGCACCGGGCGTAAAAACAGCGTCGATCAGCGGCGGATGCCGAGCTTCTCGATCAGGGTCTTGTAGCGCGGCTCGCTCTTGCTCTTCAGATAATCGAGCAGCGAACGGCGCTGCGAGACCATCTTGAGCAGCCCGCGACGCGAGTGGTTGTCCTTGACATGCGACTTGAAGTGGCCGGTCAGGTTGTTGATGCGCTCCGTCAGGATCGCGACCTGGACTTCCGGCGAGCCGGTGTCGTTCAGCTTGGTGGCGTGTTCTTTCATGAGCGCAGTCTTGCGCTCGGCCGTAATCGACATCGTGTGATCCTTCGGTTGGATGTTGATCTGGCGGGCCGCAGCCGGGATGTCGTCCAGCAGGGTCCGAGGTCCACGGGCGCTCTCATCGCGGAGAGGCCGTGCAGCCGGCGTCGAGGCCGGTTGGCTGGGGCATATACACGAAATCAGGGGAAAGGCCAGCCTTTCGCCGATGGCCTTCACGACTCCGGGAACATCGCTGCCGAGCCGGTGTTGAGTCGGGCAATCAGTCGCTGGAGTCTCGCCATGCCGCATTCGACCAAGGACAGGCTCATCCTGGCTCTCTCGGCTCAGCTTCGGGCAGAGCGCGAGACCCGCGAGGCCTTGGCGGCCGCGCTCGAGAATGGTCCGGTCGGTCGCGAGGTCATGCTGGCGATCCTCGGCGATCCCGTGCCCGTGGTGACAACCGAGGATCTGGCGCGCGCCGAGCGCTTCGAGGCCCGCCGCCATCTGCGCGAGGTCGCCTGATGGCCCCGCGTCCCGCATGGAAGGGCTATCTCAAGCTCTCGCTCGTCTCCTGCGCCGTCGAGCTAACGAACACCACCGACCATAGCGAGAAAGTCTCGTTCCGGGTCATCAACCGCAAGACCGGCAACACCGTGAAGCGGCAATATGTCGATGGCGTCACCGGCAAGCCGGTCGCCGATGGGGACGAGGTCAAGGGCTACGAGATCGGCGACGACGAATATCTGCTGGTCGAGGAGGACGAGATCGACGCGGTCCAGATCGAATCCTCGCACACGCTGTCGATCGAGCATTTCGTCGATCGGGCCGATATCCCGCAGATCTATTTCGACACGCCCTATTACGTCACGCCTTCGGACGATGTCTCGGAAGAGGCGTTCGCCGTGATCCGGGAGGCCATGGCGCGCCAGAAGAAGGCCGGCATCGCCCGCATCGTGCTCTATCGCCGCGAGCGTCCGGTGATGATCGAGCCCTTCGACAAGGGTTTGCTGCTGACGACCCTGCGCTACGACAAAACGGTGCGGAAGCCCGAGGAGATTTTCGACGGTCTCGGCAAGCCGAAACTCGATACCGAGCTGATCGATCTTGCGACCCACATCATTGACAAGAAGCAGGCAGAGTTCGATCCCTCGGGCTTCGAGGATCGCTACGAGGCGGCGCTGCTGGCGCTGATCCAGGCCAAGCAGAAGGGCAAGAAGCCGCCTGTGGTGCAGGCGGCCGAGCGCCCGGCCAATGTCGTCAACCTGTTTGATGCGCTGAAGAAAAGCCTTGCCGAGGATGGCGGCGGCAAGCCGGACGCGAAGAAGGCTCCGGCCCGCAAACCGGCGGCCAAACCGCGCAAGAGCGCCTGATCGGCCATCGCCATGGCCACTCTCGACCTGTACCGGGCCAAGCGCGATTTTTCCCGCACGAAGGAGCCTCAAGGCGGCAAGGCTGGCAAGAAGGCGGCGGTTGGCGGCGCTTTCGTCATCCACAAGCACGCGGCGCGCCGCCTGCATTACGACCTGCGGCTCGAGCATGACGGCGTGCTCTGGTCATGGGCGGTGACGCGCGGCCCGAGCCTCGACCCCGACGAGAAGCGCCTCGCCGTCCATGTCGAGGACCACCCCCTCGAATACGGAGCTTTCGAGGGCACGATCCCCGTGGGGCAGTACGGTGCAGGCGCGGTCATCATCTGGGACGAAGGGATCTGGGCGCCCGAAGGCGACCCCGCCTTCGGCATGGCCAAGGGCCATCTCTCCTTCATGCTCAAGGGCCACAAGCTCGCCGGCCAGTGGCATCTCGTCAGATTGAAGCCCCGTAAGGGCGAGAGACGCGACAACTGGCTCCTGATCAAGGTCGATGACGAAGCCGCGCGAAGCGACGGGGACGTTCTGGAGATCGCGCCGGATTCGGTGAAATCGGGCTTGAGCGTCGAGGCGGTCGGGCGTGGCGAAGCAGCCGACGCCAAGGTCTGGGCGAAGACGAAACGGCCCGGAACGGCCGGAAATGCCCCGGCGGGTGCTGCGACCAGGAAGCCACCGGCCAAGAAGTCTGGGCCGGCGGCCAGCCGAAAAAGCGTGGACGCCGATCCGCTCCCGCCCTTCGTCGAGCCCTGCCTGGCGACACTGCAGGACAAGCCGCCGGCCGGCGAGACCTGGCTGCACGAGGTCAAGTTCGACGGCTACCGGCTGCAGGCGCGGATCAAGGACGGCAAGGCCACGTTGCTGACGCGGTCGGGCCTCGACTGGACGGACCGGTTCGGCGCCACGCTCGCCAAAGCGCTCGGTGCTCTGCCTTGCGACACGGCGCTGCTCGATGGCGAAGTCGTCGCCATGGGCGAGAACGGCGTTTCGTCGTTTTCCGCGCTTCAGGAGGCGCTGTCCGAAGGCAAGACCGGCGAACTCGTCTTCTTCGGCTTCGACGTGCTGCATCTCGACGGCCAGGATCTGCGGGGAGAGCCGCTGCTCGCCCGCAAGGAGCGGCTGGAGCATCTGTTTGAAGCGGCCGGCACGGAGGGCCCGCTGCGCTACAGCGAGCACTTCATCGAGCCGGGCCAGACCATGCTGCGCCACGCCTGCCGGATGGGGCTGGAAGGCGTCATCTCGAAGCGGGCGGACGCGCCCTATCGCAGCGGGCGCGGGCGCGACTGGGTCAAGTCGAAATGCACCCAGCGCCAGGAATTCGTCATCGCCGGCTACGTCCCCTCGAAAGGATCGGGCCGCGAACTGGGTTCGATCGTCGCCGGCTATCACGAGGGCGGCCAGCTCAGGCCAGCCGGCCGCGTCGGCACCGGCTTCACCCGCAAGAGCGCAGCCGCGCTGAAGACGAGGCTCGACCGCATCAAGGCGGAGAGCTCGCCCTTCGAGGGCGCGGCCGGGCGCGAGCGCGGCATCGTCTGGGTGAAACCGGAACTGGTCGCCGAGGTCGAGTTCCGTGCCTGGACGGCCTCGAAGACCCTGCGCCACGCCTCCTATCTCGGCCTCCGCGAGGACAAGCCGGCCGACGAAGTCGTGGCCGAGACGCCGGCCAGGGCGCAGGACGAGCGTGAGACCACGGCAAAGCCGGCCAAGACCGATCCTGCGCCGCCCAGATCGGCGAAACCCGCAGGGAAGGCCAAAGTCACCCTGCCGACAACCACGATCAGGCTCAGCAATCCTGCAAAACCGCTCTGGCCCGATGTCGGCCTGACCAAGCAGGGTCTTCTCGACTACTACGCCCTTGTCTGGCCGCTGATGGCGCCCTTCGTCGTCGACCGGCCGCTCAGCCTGCTGCGCGCGCCAAACGGCATCAAGGGGCATTCCTTCTTCCAGAAACATGCCGGGCCGGGCATGAACGAGGCCGTCCATCGGAAGAAGGATGGCGATGGCGAGGAATTGCTGTTCATCCGCGATTTCGATGGGCTCGCCGCGCTGGTCCAGCTCGGCACGGTCGAGATCCATCTCTGGGGCGCGACGATGGATGCCGTCGAGACGCCCGACCAGCTGATCTTCGACCTCGATCCCGATCCCGGCGTCTCGGTCGAGGCCGTCCGCGAAGGGGCCCGCACGGTCCGCGACAGGCTCGCCGAGATCGGCTTCGAGAGCGTCATCAAGACCTCCGGCGGCAAGGGCTTTCATGTCTGCGTGCCGCTGAAGCCCAGGGCTGACTGGGCCAGGGTCAAGGCGTTTACCCGCGATTTCGCAAAGGCATTGGAGCAGAGCGAGCCGAAGCGTTACACGGCGACATTGTCGAAGAAGGCGCGCAAGGGCCGCATCTTCATCGATTATCTCCGCAACGGTCGGGGCTCGACCGCGATCGCGCCCTATTCGACCCGCGCGCGGCAAGGCGCGCCGATCGCGACGCCGATCGAGTGGGCCGATCTGGATGGGGCCATGCCCAACGCCCTGACCGCTAAGGCCGTCATCGCGGACGGGCCGCCCGAGGCGGTCTGGCGGGATTTCTGGCAGGGAGCCCGCGCACTGACTGGCAGATAGCGTCGAATGGTCAGTGCAGCACCTTCTTCACATAGGGCGAATCGAGCGGGAACAGCGGCACGGCCACATCGAAGATTGTGCCGTCCTCAGCCATCATCGCGTAGAAGCCGCGCATCGAGCCGTCAGGCGTCATCAGCGGGCAGCCCGAGGTGTAGCTGAAGCTCTCGCCCGGCCGAAGCACCGGCTGCTGGCCGATGACGCCCTCGCCGCGCACCTCATGGACCTCGCCGCGCCCGTCGGTGATGAACCAGTGCCGCGTCATCAGCTGCACCGTCCGGTCGGACAGGTTCACGATCTCGATGCTGTAGGCCCAGAAATAGCGGCCCTGTGCATGCGAGGATTCGCCGTCCATGAAGCGCGGCGAGGCCGTCACGCGCACGCCATGCGTCTCCTCCTGATACATGCCGGAGCCTCCTCGTCGCCGCGCCGTGCCGGGCGATCTGTTATGGTCGCCCGGCACGCGCGGTTCAATCCTGCCGCGCGGATTCGGGACTAAGCACGCATGTTCGACGGCCGCCTGCGCGCCATCATCGATCCGCCGCTCGACGCCGCTGGCCGCGCGCTCGCACGGCGCGGGCTGTCGGCCGACCATGTCACGCTGGCGGGCCTCGCGCTCGGTCTCGGCTGCGCGCTTGCCGTTTGTCTCCGGCACGATTTCGCGGCGCTCCTGCTGCTCGCCGTCTCGCGGCTGTTCGACGGCCTCGACGGCGCCGTGGCGCGGGCGACAAAACCCAGCGATCGCGGCGGTTTTCTCGACATCGCCTGCGATTTCGTCTTCTACGGCGCGGTGCCGCTGGCGTTTGCCCTGCGCGATCCCGTAGCCAATGCCCTGCCGGCGGCCGTCCTGCTCTTTGCCTTCTACGTCAACGGCGCGAGCTTCCTCGCTTTCGCCGTGATGGCCGCCAAGCGAGGGCTCGAGACGACGCAGCGCGGCGTCAAGTCGCTCTATTTTACCGCCGGCCTCGCGGAAGGAGCGGAGACGATCGCCTGCTTTGCCGCGATGATGCTGTTGCCGGGCTGGTTTCCCATCCTCGCGCTGGCCTTTGCCGCATTGACGCTGGTGACGGCGCTCGGCCGGGCGATTTTCGCGTGGACAACCTTTCGCTAGGGCTGGCGGCCTCGCTGCGGGCGCGGCTTATGCGTTAGGATCATCGACCTGCTGAAAAGAGCCCGTATCGCCATGGCGGCGTCGCACAACATGCTGTCGGAGATCGCGGAGAATTCGGCCTCGCTCGCCGGCCCCGCCGGCGTACTGCCGCGTCAGGACATCCGCAAGCTCGTCCAGCGCAACATGATCCGCTCGATCTCCGGCGCTTTTGCAGAAAGCCAGTATCAGCCGGCCAGTCTCGATCTGCGCCTCGGACACAAAGCTTTCCGCGTGCGCGCGAGCTTCCTGCCGGGTCCGAACAAGAGCGTCGAGCAGGCGCTCGCCGATTTGACACAAGACGAGTTTTCGCTGGAACAAGGGGCGATCCTCGAAAAAAACTGCGTTTATGTCGTCGAGCTGATGGAGTCGCTCGACGATCTGCCGGTTGTCATTTCGGCCTTCGCCAACCCGAAGAGCTCGACCGGCCGCATCGATGTCTTCACGCGGCTGATCGCGGATCGCGCCAGCATGTTCGATACCGTTCCGGGCGGCTATTCGGGCAAGCTCTACGCCGAAATTTCGCCCGCCAGCTTCTCGATCAAGGTGCGCAAGGGCAGCCGCCTCAACCAGCTCCGCTTTCGCCGGCGCGGATCGAGCCAGGAGGAAGCGTCGGGCTTCCGCGTCTCGGACAAGGAACTGCGCGACATTCACCAGGCAACGCCGCTGGTCGATGGCGCTCCGGTCATTCAGAACGGCCTTCAGTTCAGCATTCAGCTCGCCGGCTCCCATATCGGCGAGACCATCGGATATCAGGCGCAGCGTTTCACGGACGTGATCGATGTCGATCGGATCGCGGCATATGCGGTCGATGATTTTTGGACGCCGATCCAGGCCCGAGGCTCAAAACGGCTGATCCTCGACCCGCACCAGTTCTACATCCTGGCCTCGAAGGAAAAGCTCCATATCCCGCCGTGTTTCGCAGCCGAAATGGCTCCCATCGACCCGACCATGGGCGAGTTCCGGGTCCACTATGCCGGCTTCTTCGATCCCGGCTTCGGCGTCGGCGCGAACGGCGCGCCCGGTAGCCGCGGCGTGCTTGAGGTCAGGAGCCACGAGGTTCCGTTCCTCCTCGAGGACGGTCAGATCGTCGGCCGTCTCGCCTTCGAGAAGATGGCTGCGGAGCCCGATGCGCTCTACGGCCAGATCGGCACCTCGAACTATCAGGGCCAGGCGCTCAAGCTCTCCAAGCATTTCCGGGACTGAGCGATCACGCAATGGTGCGCTGCAACGCCTTTATTGCACTGCATTCAACGTGCACGGTCCAAGCCATGACACTCTATCACTATGCCGGCCTCGTCGCCGTTCCAGCGCTGGTCGCGGTCTATTTCGCCGCCATCCGCTGGGCGACGCGCACCAATGTTCGCTGAACCGGCAAGGCGGAACCGCCGAGGCTGAAACAGCTATGATTGCCGGATGACACCCGCGGCGCGAGCCGCTATGAACGTCTCCGCACCGACACGCCGCGCCCTGAAGACAGGGTTATGGTGAAACGGCCGGGTGCGGGCGTAGTTCAGTGGTAGAACGTCAGCTTCCCAAGCTGAATGTCGTCGGTTCGATCCCGATCGCCCGCTCCAAAAACTTTTGATCGCAACAGGCTGGAGCGTTTCCGCTCGCGCCGCGCGGGCCTCTCAGCCGGCGCGTTCTGCGATGGCGGTTCCGGCCGCCCAGCCTGACGACCACGCCCATTGGAAATTGTAGCCGCCGAGCCAGCCCGTGACGTCGACCACTTCGCCGATGAAATACAGGCCATCAACTGACCTGGCCTCCATCGTCCGTGAGTTAAGGCCCGACGTATCGACGCCACCCAGCGTCACCTCGGCGGTCCGGTAGCCTTCCGAGCCGATGGGCGTGACGTCCCAGCCCTGGATGGCGGCGGCGATCGCGGCGAGCGTCTTGTCGCTGGCCGCGCCGATCGGTCCTGCCCAGCCATGGGCGTCCGCGAGATAAGCCGCCAATCGCTTCGGCAGGATATCGCCAAGCGCATTGGCGATGCTTCTGCGGCCGTTCGCCTGCCTGGAGGCGCGCAAATCGGCGAACACGTCATGCGTGGGCAGGAACGCGATCCTGATCGACGCCTTCTCGCGCCAGTAGGACGAAATCTGCAGGATGGCGGGGCCGGACAGCCCGCGATGCGTGAACAGCAGCGCCTCGTCGAACCGGACCTTGCCGCACGAGATACGGGCATCCGCAGCGACGCCGGCCATCTCGCGAAATCCTGCCAGCATGTCTTCGCCGAATGTCAGCGGCACCAAAGCCGGGCGTGTGTCCGTCACCGCCAGGCCGAACTGACCGGCGATCTGGTAGCCGAGGCCGGATGCCCCCATTTTGGGAATGGATTTTCCCCCGGACGCGACGACGAAATGCCGGCAGCGAATTTGCGCGGCCCCATCGCCGCCAAGCGTGACCGCAAAGCCGTCATCGCTCCGCTCGAGCCTGTCCACGGTGGTTCCAAGGCGCAATTCGCACCCCGCCTGCGCCATCTCATCCGTCAGCATTGCGATGATGTCTTTGGCGGAATTATCGCAGAAAAGCTGCCCGAGCATCTTCTCGTGATAGGCGATGCCGTGTTTTTCGACCAGAGCCACGAAATCATGCTGGGTGTATCGGCCCAGCGCCGATTTTGCGAAATGCGGATTGCCGGACAGAAAATTACCCGCGCTCGTGCCGATATTGGTGAAGTTGCAGCGGCCCCCGCCGGAGATGCGGATTTTCTCGCCCGGCGCCCGGGCATGATCGACGATCAGGACGCGCCCGCCGCGCGATGCCGCATGGATCGCGCACATCATGCCGGCGGCGCCGGCGCCGAGGATCACAGCGTCGAACCGTACGATCGACATCGAATGCGGCTAGCCCCGGAACGGCCCTGACGGCGATTGCACAGCGTTGCAGACGGCATCGCGCAACGTGTTTGCCCCGGGTAGATGATCCGCGGCCGTCCAGCAACAGGCGCTCCTGTGGTTGGGCCTAGCGCCTCTTTCGCGCCCTGACGCCAAAGCCTATCTACAAGCAATGATCTCGCCCTCCTTCGACAATTCCTATGCCCGCTTCCCCGCGCAGTTCTTCGCCAGGGTCGAACCGGGTCCGGTCCGGGCTCCACGCCTGATCAAGGTCAACGAGCCGCTCGCCCGCGAACTCGGCTTCGATCCGGACTGGCTGTCCTCCCCGCAGGGCGTCGCCATGCTGGCGGGGAACCAGATCATCGCGGGGGCCGAGCCGATCGCAGTGGCCTATGCCGGCCATCAGTTCGGCGGTTTCAGCCCGCAGCTCGGCGATGGGCGCGCGCTTTTGCTCGGCGAGGTGATCGACCGCGACGGCCGCCGCCGCGACATCCAGCTCAAGGGCTCCGGGCCGACGCCATTCTCGCGGCGCGGCGACGGCCGTGCGGCGCTGGGGCCGGTCCTGCGCGAATACATCGTCAGCGAAGCGATGGCGGCGCTCGGCGTTCCCACCACGCGGGCGCTCGCGGCTGTGGCGACCGGCGAGACGGTCCGGCGCGAGACGCTGCTGCCCGGCGCGGTGCTGACCCGCGTGGCCGCGAGCCATATCCGGATCGGCACCTTCCAGTATTTCGCGGCGCGCGGCGATGTCGCGGCGTTGCGCCTGCTCGCCGATCATGTGATCGCCCGGCACTATCCAGAAATCCTCGGCGGCGACGCGCCCTATCTCGCATTGCTCAATGCCGTGATCGCCGCCCAGGCAGCCCTCGTCGCGCGCTGGATGCAGATAGGCTTCATCCACGGCGTGATGAACACCGACAACATGTCGATCGGAGGCGAGACGCTGGATTACGGCCCCTGCGCCTTCATGGATGCCTATGATCCGGCGACCGTGTTCAGCGCCATCGACGAGCATGGCCGCTACGCCTATGGCAACCAGCCGCCGATCGCGCGCTGGAATCTGACACGGTTGGCCGAAGCGCTGCTGCCGTTGCTGGCCGACGATGCCGACAGGGCGGTCGCGCTGGCGCAGGAGGCGCTGGACGGGTTCGACGGGCTGTTCCAGACGGCACTGCTCGGCGGCTTTCGCCGAAAGCTCGGACTCACGAGCGAGGACGCCGGAGACGCGCCGCTGATCAATGCGCTGCTCGACATCATGAAGCGCGGCCGGGCCGACTTCACTCTGGTTTTTCGGCGGCTGGGCGAGGCGGACATCTCCGCCTGCCGCGCCCTGTTCGACAACCCGGCGGAGTTCGATGGCTGGGAGAGCCAAAGGCGCGCCCGTCTCGCCCGCGAGGCAATCTCCCCGGCCGAGCGCCAGGCGGCCATGGCGCGCGTAAACCCGCTCTACATCCCGCGCAACCATCGCGTCGAGGCCGTGATCGAGGCCGCCGTGGAACGCCAGGATTTCGCCCCGTTCGAGAGTTTGCTGGCGGTTCTTGCACGACCTTGTGACGAGCAGCCCGGCCATGAGGGCTATGCGCTGCCGCCGGCCCCGCATGAACGCGTGCTGGCGACGTTCTGTGGAACGTGATCCCATGCCCTGCGGCAAGGCTTGGCGCTTCCGGTGCGCGGACTTGCCCGCTATGCTGGACGCCATGACGCAGTCTGACGACCTGACGCATCCAGACGATCCGCCGGCCTCTCGGCTCGGCCTGACGCTGCTCGCCGGCGGTGCGTTCGCGCTGCTGCTGGCCGGTCTGCTGCTCTGGTGGCGCGAGGGCGACAAGCTTTTCACGGACGGCCTCATCGCCGCCATCGTCGCCTGCTTCTGAGCGCGCGTCCCACCGCCCACCCTGCCGGAAAAGCCCCGTGAACCGTCGTCTCGTCCTGCCTCTCGTGGTCTTTCTGGTCGGCGCCGTCGCGCTGGCGGCCGCGGCCTTCATCACCTTTTCGCCGCCGCGATCGGGCCAGAGCGGCACGGCCAGCGTCGGCGGGCCGTTTTCGCTGACGACGCAGGCGGGGCAGACTCTCACCGAGGCCGATCTGCGCGGCGCGCCCTTCCTGGTCTTCTTCGGCTTCACCCACTGTCCCGACATCTGCCCGACGAAACTCTTCGAGATTTCGGAGGCTTTGCGCGCCGCCGGCCCGAAGGGCGGGAGGCTCAAGGCGCTGTTCGTCAGCGTCGATCCCGCGCGCGACACGCCCGAGGTTCTCAAGAGCTATCTCGGCTCCTTCGATCCGCGCATCATCGGCCTGACCGGCGATCAGGCGGCGGTCGATGCAACGGTCAGAGCCTACCGCGCCTATGCCAGGAAGGTGCCGCTCAAGGATGGCGACTACACCATGGACCACACGGCGCTCGTCTATCTGATGGACAAGCGCGGCGGGTTCGTCGGGGCCTTCAATATCGAGCGGCCGCCGGCGGAAGCGGCCGCCGAATGGCTGCGGCATCTGTGAGTTCGATCCGCGTCGACGAGCGCGCCAGGCCATGCGCCGTCTTGTTCCAGTCATGCCGCCGCGTCGTGTATTCGAGCAGCGCCAGCCAGGCCGCGACCGAGACGAGGCCGTAATAGAGCGGCAGCAACGGCAGGAAGGCGAGCAGGCGATAGTCCCCGCGCCGCCAGACGCCGAGCGCCGGCGGGACCAGAATCGCAACCGCTCCGGCAAGCATGACCATCAGCGCGATCGCGGACGCCCATCCGTCGATCGGCCCGCCCGGCATCAGCAGGGCGCCGGTCTGCCAGGCGATGATCGCCGCGACAGCGAAGACCGGATAGCCCAGCGCCGTGACGACGCTGCCCAGCGCCAGCGCGAGAAAGGTGGCGCTGGCAGCGGGTCCCGCTTCGCGCAGCAGCGCCGACGGGTCGCGCAGATGGCAGATCACCGTCTGGACATGGCCCTTGATCCAGCGCGAGCGCTGCTTCAGCCAGGCCGGCAGGGTGAGCGGCGCCTCCTCCCAGGTCAGCGAGGGCAGGTCGGCGATGCGGTGGCCGGCGCGCACCAGCCTGACGCCGATATCGGCGTCCTCGGTGACGTTCCAGGCGTCCCAGCCGCCCACCGCGCGCAAGCTCCCGGTGCGGAAATGGTTCGAGGTGCCGCCGAGCAGGATCGGCAGGTGGAAGCGCAGCAAGCCGGGGTTGAGGACCTCGAACAGCCCGGCATATTCGAGTGCGAACAAGGCTGGCAGCAGCCCGTCGCGGGCATTGTCGATCGTGAGCCGCGCCTGCAGGCAGGCGATGTTCGCCGGCGCACGCAGGAAACGCGCCGCCGCTTGCCTGAGCTGTTGCGGGTCGGGATGGTCCTCAGCGTCATAGACGGCGAACAGGGCTCCGCGGGCCTCCGCCAGAGCAAGATTCAGCGCGCGCGGCTTGGTGCGCGGGCGGCCGGGCGGCACCACCAGCACCGAAAAGGAAGGCGGCAGGTCGCAGGCGGCGAGCGCGCGGCGCGTGCCGTGATCGCCGGCCTCGACCAAGAGCAGGATCTCCAGCTTGGCGGCCGGGTAGTCCAGCGCCGACAGCGCGGAGATGAGTTGCGGCAGCACCGCCTCCTCGCGCAGCAACGGCACCGCGACCGTGTAGATCGGCAGCCGCGCCTCGTCGATGCGCCAGCCGAAACGCTGCCAGAGATCGGCTGCGGGCGGCTCGAGCGCGGCCGCCAGCCGCAGGCCCGCGACGGCGAGGAAGACCGGGCCTGCGAGCAGCGCCAGCAGCGAGAAAGTCTCGAAGGGGGCCAGTGTCGCGGCATAGGCGCTTGGGCCGATGCAGAGGGCGGCCGCCAGCTTCTGGCCCCGGCTGGAGCCGGTGCGCGCGGTTTCGCGGGCAAGCCCTTCCGGATCGACACCGGCCAGCCGCCGGGTGAGAGCGGCGGCGTTGGCCTCGCGCAGGCTCGAGGCGAAATGGCGCGGCGTCGTGACGGCGATGTCGTCGCGCCGACGCGGGCCGGCCTCGAGAAGGCTGCGCAGGGCCGCTCCCGTCGGCGCGAGCGCGAATCGCAGGCTGCTCCCGGGCACGGCGACCATGGCCGCGAGGCCGGTGCGCAGGATCGCGCCATGGTCGCCGCCCGGCAGAAGCGGGAGCTTGTCGTCATGAAATGGCAGGGCGAGTTCCGAGGCGAGCGCCCGGTAGAAGGCGGTTTCGGTGACGACTCCCGACGCAACAAGCTCTCGGGCAGGCTCGACGCCGAGCCGTCTCGCGCATTGGGCCGCGGTCTCCAGCGCCTCAGCCGCGACGCCATGGCGCGCCAGGAAGGCGATCTCGGCCGGCAGAGGGAATGAGGCCTCGGACAGTCGCCCGACCTCGTCCGCCACCGCCATGCGCGTCATCGCAACCGCCCCCGATTCTCAGGAGATCGCCTCCCGATGCAGGCGGCAACTTATGGTTGCCGATTTGCAGGGCTGAGTCGAATCGAAGGCCGTCGAAATCGGCGGGGCTGGTCTCGCCGATGCTCTCGTTGGATGCGTACGGGTTGAATGCATCGCCGGGACGCGAGAACCGGGGTTCGGGCCTGAGGATCCACTCAGGCCGCGGACAGGTCGATCCGGCGAGGAAGATTTGGTGGAGCCAGGCGGAATCGAACCGCCGACCTCTTGAATGCCATTCAAGCGCTCTCCCAACTGAGCTATGGCCCCACTCTGCCGGCTGATCTGGGGGTCAGCCGGGAACTTTGGAGAGCGGCGGCGTGCCGAACAAGGCGGCTGGCCGGTCGTCCTCATGGTCGCCTGCGGCGACGCAGCGCTCTATAGGCGGGCTTGGCGGAAGACTCAAGCGCCGATTGTCGCGCCATCGTCATTCTTCCGGTTGCCCGCTTGACCGAGGTCAGACGTCCTCGTCGCCTTCGATGTCGCCGTCGATCAGGTCGGCGACGTCGTCGTCGCCTTCCTCGTCCTCTTCCAGGAAGGTGTCGTCATCGGGCGCGACGTCGTCCTCGACCTCGATGTCGTCCTCGCTGGTGACGACGGCTTCCTTCTCGCTCGCCTCGGCATCGGCCTCGTCGAGCGAGACGAGTTCGACCGGGGCGTCGGCGGCGTCAGCCTCCTCTTCCTCGTCGGGCGCGGGCTTGGGCGCCGGAGCGGCCTTCGCCTGCGGCTCGAACACCGAGCGGGGATAGGATTGTCCCGTGTAAGGCGAGACGATCGGATCCTTGTCGAGGTCGTAGAATTTGCGCCCGGTCGTGGGGCAGACACGCTTGGTGCCAAGTTCCGGTTTCGCCACTGCGTCGGACCTTCAATCGTCATGTTCTGAAAAGCAGGCGCGTCCGTTAGTCGGGGCAGGGCGTACTGTCAAATGTTGATTTCGCACCGGGCGCGGGTGACGACCGGCAAAGCCCCGTGCTAGGCAGCCCGCTCACCATCGCAGCAGCCGACCCAGCAGCCGACAGAGACGAAAAGTGGCCCACGCGCAGCATCCCGTTCCCGTCAGCGCCCGTGCGGCGGGTCCGCTCAGGGGCCGCGTGCGCGTTCCCGGCGACAAGTCGATCTCGCATCGCGCCATGATCTTCGGGCTGCTCGCCATCGGCGAGACGCATGTCAGCGGCCTGCTGGAGGGCGAGGACGTGCTGCGCACGGCCGACGCCGCACGCGCGCTCGGCGCACAGGTCCATCATGACGGGCCAGGCCTCTGGCGGGTCCGGGGCGTCGGCGTCGGCGGCTTGCGCGAGCCGGCAGGCCTGCTCGATTTCGGCAATGCGGGCACCGGTTCGCGGCTGATGATGGGCGTCTGCGGCGCGCACCCGATCACCACGACCTTCGACGGCGACGCCTCGTTGCGCAAGCGGCCGATGCGCCGCATCCTCGATCCGCTCGAGCTGATGGGCACGGTGATCGTTTCGCAAGGCGAGGGCGGCCGCGTGCCGCTGACCCTGCGCGGCCCGCGCGAGGCGGTGCCGATCGTCTACCGCACGCCCGTCGCCTCGGCGCAGATCAAGTCGGCCGTGCTGCTGGCTGGCCTCGCCGCGCCCGGCGAAACCACCGTGGTCGAGAGCGAGGCGACGCGCGACCACACCGAGAAGATGCTCAGTCATTTCGGCGCGCAGGTCACGGTGACGCCCGAGGGCGACCATGGCCGCCGCATCGTGCTGAAGGGCCAGCCCGAGCTGATCGCCGCGCCGATCGTGGTCCCGGCCGATCCGTCCTCGGCCGCCTTCCCGCTGGTGGCCGCGCTGATCGTGCCCGGCTCGGACATCCTGATCGAGAGCGTGATGACGAACCCGCTGCGCTCCGGCCTGCTCACGACGCTGCGCGAAATGGGCGCCGAGATTTCGGTCGAGAGCGAAGCGAACGAGGGCGGCGAGGCCGTCGCGACGCTGCGCGTCAAGGCGTCGTCCCTGCGCGGCGTCACCGTGCCGCCCGAGCGCGCGCCGGCGATGATCGACGAATACCCGGTGCTGGCGGTGGCGGCCGCCTTCGCCACGGGCACGACGCGGATGCGCGGCCTGCAGGAGTTGCGGGTCAAGGAATCCGACCGGCTCGCCGCGGTCGAGGCCGGGCTGAAGGCCGCCGGCGTGACTTGCGCCATCGAGGGCGACGACCTCGTCGTCGAAGGCTCTGGCGGCGGCCCCGTCGCGGGCGGCGGCGTTGTCGCGACCCATCTCGACCACCGCATCGCCATGAGCTTCCTCGTCATGGGCCTCGCGACCCAAAAGCCGATGCAGGTCGATGACGGCGCGATGATCGCGACCAGTTTCCCGAGCTTCATCGCCCTGATGACCGGTCTGGGCGCGCAGATCGGATGACCTCCGCCAAGCCGCTGGTCATCGCCGTCGACGGGCCTGCCGCCTCGGGCAAGGGCACGCTGGCGCGAAGGCTCTCGCAGCATTACGGCCTGCCGGCGCTCGACACCGGCCTGCTCTACCGCATGGTGGCGCGCGCCATGCTCGACGCCGGGCATGATCTGCGCGATGTCGCAGCGGCGCACGCGGTCGTCGCGGGCTTCGATCAGGCGGCCTATCCCGAGGAGGCATTGCGTGGCCGCGAGATTGGCGAGGCGGCCTCCGTCGTCGCAGCACACCCGGCCGTGCGCAGCGGCCTGATCGACCGGCAGCGGCGCTTCGCCGGACAGCCGGGCGGCGCTGTGCTGGACGGACGCGACATCGGCACCGTGATCTGCCCCGAGGCGCAGGCCAAGCTCTTCGTCACCGCGACGCCAGAGGTGCGCGCCGCGCGCCGCCACAGGGAACTGCTGGCGCGTGGCGAGACTGCCTCTTTCGAAGGCATCCTCGCCGATATCCGCCGGCGCGACGCGCGCGATTCCGGCCGAAGCGACGCGCCGCTCAAGGCGGCCGAGGACGCCGTCATCCTCGACACATCGGCGCTGACCGTCGAGGAAGCGCTGGCTGCGGCGATCGAAATCGTCGAGACGCGACGCATTCGCTGAACCGTGACGAGCGACGGTCCGCCGGCTCAGGAAAAGGCGGGCACTGCCCAGCTTTCGCCCTTGGCGCGAATCGAAACCGGGCGCACACTCGCGATCTAGTCAGCTTGCATGACATTCGCTTGAAGCCCGATGCCGGTTCGCGGCGTTCCGCGCTCCCTGACATCCCGCTTCCGGCGACGATGATGGAGGATGCGATGCGGCGTCGGCTGTTCGGTCTCTTGAGTCTCCTGGCCGCGGGCTTCTGGACGCAAGCCGCGTCCAACGCGCAGCAACCGGCCGCGCCAATGGAAGAGGTCGATGTCGCGCTCGTACTGGCGGTCGACGTGTCCTATTCGATGGACCTCGACGAACTCGCCTTGCAGCGCAACGGCTATATCGAGGCCTTCCGCTCGAAGCAGCTCCATGACGCCATCGCCAAAGGCGCGGTGGGCAAGATCGCGGTGACCTATTTCGAATGGGCCGGCGGCCATTTCCAGCATGTCGTCAGGCCCTGGAAGATCATCGACTCAGCCCAGTCGGCGATCGCCTTCGCCGAGGAACTCGGCGAGGCTCCAACGCGGCGCGGACGGCGCACCTCGATCTCCGGCGCGATCGATCTGAGCATGGCCCTGCTGGAGCAGGCCAATGTCCTGCCGCTGCGCAAGGTCATCGATATTTCCGGCGACGGCGCCAACAATGACGGGAGGCCTGTCACCGCCGCGCGCGACGAGGCTCGCGCCAAGGGCATCAGCATCAACGGCCTGCCTGTCATGCTCAAGCAGGCGAGCTATTTCGACATCGACAATCTCGACGCCTATTACGAGGATTGCGTCATCACCGGCGTCGGAGCCTTCGTCATCCCGATCCGCGAGCGCAGCCAGTTCGTCGATGCGACCCGGACCAAGCTCGTCCGTGAGATCGCGGAAGCGCCCGCGGTCCCCGAGGCGCTGATCCAGAAGGCGCAGGCGCGGACGCCGCGCACCTCCTGCCTGTCGGGAGAGCAGCAATGGCGCGAGCGGATGGGGAATTGAGAGAGCCTCACGTTCCGCGCGGCTTGGCGCGCATCGTTGGCGGGGCCTTGGCCGGGTCGTCGGGCCACGGGTGGCGGGGATAGCGGCCTTTCATCTCTGATTTCACCGCCGCCCAGGAGCCGCGCCAGAAGCCCGGCAGGTCGCGGGTGATCTGGACCGGCTTGTGCCCCGGCGAGAGCAGTTCCAGCACCAGCGGCACGCGCCCGCCCGCCAGCGCCGGATGGGCGGACAGCCCGAACAGCTCCTGCACGCGCACCGAGATCGTCGGGCCGGCCTCCGCGGCATAATCGACCGCGAGGTTCGAGCCGGTCGGCGCGGTGAAATGCGTCGGGGCCTCCGCATCGAGCCGGCGCTTCAGGTCCCAGGGCAGCATGGTGTCGAGCGCGGCGTCGAGATCGGAGGGCTGGATCGCGGCGAGCGCGGCGCGGCCGACGAGATGTGGGGCGAGCCAAGCGCCCGAATCTTGCGCCAGCGCCGCATCGGAAAGGTCAGGCCATGGATTGTCCGCGCTCTCGCCATGGGCGCGCCGCAGGAAGCCGGTGCGCTCGCGCAGCTGCGCCTGCCCCTTCGTCCAGGGTAGCAGCCCGATGCCGAGCGATGCGATACCCTCGGCCAGGATTGTCGCGTTCTCCAGTGTCGCGGTGGCAGGCAGCGGCCGTTCCGTCATCACGAGCGCGCCATATCGCCTGATCGCGCGGCTGCGCAGGGCGCGGGCCTGACGATCGAAGCTGGTCTCCTGCCGTTCGTCGAGGGCAAACGGCGCGAGGCCTGCGCCGGCCAGCCGGTCGATCTCGTCCTCCGTGATGGCCGCGCCAGCCAGTATCCGCGCCTGCTGCGCTGCGCCGGTCATCTCCGCGACGACGATGAAGGGTTCGCGCGCCAGCCGCTGTCCAGGCTCCAGCCCGGACCCGCGCCCATTGGCGAGACGGTACTGCCCCGCCCCGCCGCGCGCCTGCGCGATCCGGTCGGGATAGGCCAGAGCCAGGAGAAAGCCGGGCGACAGCGTCTCGGCTACCGCAGGCTTCCCGGCTGCCCGCTCGGCGCTGCGGGCCCAGCCCTCGCTGAGCCTGCGCATGTCGCCGCCCCGGCCGCCGCGCTCGCGGGACAAGCGCTCCAGCCGTTCGCCGAGATCGACGGCATCTCCGCCAAGTCCCCGCTCGACCAGGAGCGCGGCGATATCCGCCGCCGTCCGTGCCTGCCCGAAGCGCGCGGCGACTATCACCATGCGCGCCAGCCTCGGCGGCAGCGGCAGATGCTGCAGCGCCTTGCCCTCTGTGGTCAGGCGGCCGTCGTCGAGCGCACCAAGGCTCGTCAACAGGGCCCGCGCCTCTTTCAGCGCCGGCGCGGGCGGCGGGTCGAGGAAGGTGAGCGTCGTCGGATCGCTCACGCCCCAGGCAGCGCAGTCGAGCAGGAGCGGCGCGAGGTCGGCCGAGAGGATCTCGGGGCGCGCATAGGCCTCCATTGCGCCGGTGCCGGCCTCGTCCCAGAGCCGGTAGCAGATGCCGGGTTCGGTGCGCCCGGCGCGGCCCCGGCGCTGGTCGGCGGCCGCGCGGCTGACGCGGCGGGTCTCCAGCCGGGTCACGCCGATATCGGGCTCGTAGACCGGCACGCGGGCGAGCCCGGAATCGATCACCACGCGCACGCCCTCGATCGTCAGCGAGGTTTCGGCGATGGACGTGGCGAGCACCACCTTGCGCCGGCCGGCCGGGGCCGGCAGCACGGCGCGGTCCTGTTCGGCCTGGTCGAGTGCGCCGTAGAGCGGCGCGATCTCGATGGTCTGGTCGCGGATGCGCTCGCGCAGCCGCTCCTCGACGCGCCTGATTTCGCCCTGCCCCGGCAGGAAAACGAGGAGCGAACACCGCTGCTCGGCCAATGCCAGCAGCACGGCCTCGGTGACCTGATCCTCGATGCGCTTCAGCGGATCGCGGGGCAGATGGCGCGTCTCGACGGGAAAGGCGCGGCCATGGCTCTCGATGACCGGCGCCTTGCCGTCCAAGCCTTGGCCGAGCAGCTTCGCCACCCGCGCCCCGTCGAGCGTCGCCGACATCACCAGGATGCGCAGGTCTTCGCGCAGTCCCGCTTGTGCATCCAGCGCCAGCGCCAGCCCGAAATCGGCGTCGAGCGAACGCTCGTGGAACTCGTCGAACAGCACGGCCGCGACGCCGACCAGCGCCGGGTCGTCGAGGATCATCCGGGCGAAGACGCCTTCGGTCACCACTTCGATGCGCGTTGTCGGGCCGATCTTCGAGCCGAGCCGGACGCGCAGGCCGACCGTTCCGCCGACGCTCTCGCCCAGCGTCTGCGCCATGCGATTGGCCGCGCCACGCGCCGCGAGCCGGCGCGGCTCCAGCACGATCAGCTTGCCGCCTTTCGTCCAGGGCTCGTCGAGCAGGGCCAGCGGCACGCGCGTGGTCTTGCCGGCGCCGGGCGGGGCGACCAGCACGACGTTGGGCGCGGCGCGCAAAGCCGCCGCGAGAGCGGGCAGGACGTCGTCGATCGGAAGGCTTGAGTCGAAGGGGCGCATCACCCGCGCGATGTGCCGCGTTGGATGCCGGCGCGCAAGCGGCGCGTCAGGCCGCGACCCGCTGCGGCGCGACCTCAAAGCTTTTCGTCGAAACCGCGCCTGCCGCGATCGTCACCAGCGTATTGCAGGGCAAAGCCTGCCAGCAGTCGCGCGCCGCATCGACCGGCTCCGACGCCACCACGATGCTGTCGCCGCGATCGCACAGGTAAAGCGAGGGCGGCTTGGGGTCCGAGGACCAGCGCAGGGCATGGATCGTCTCGCCATCGGCGATGGCCGCCGCGCAGCGCAGGGGCTCGCGGATGCCCGCGGCCTGCATCAGAGACAGGGCCTCGCCGAGCGCCCAGGCCAGCGCCGCAGCCGGCGAAAAACCGTCGGCGATGCGGGCCAGCGCCAGCAGGAACAGCGCTTCGGAATCGGTCGTGCCGACGCGCGCGCCATAGAGCGCGTCCGGAATCAGGCTCTCCAGCTTGCGCCGGATCAGGCCATAGCCGCCGATCTGGCCGTTATGCATGAAGAGATGCCGACCATGGGAGAAGGGGTGGCAGTTCGCCCGCGTCGTCGCCGTGCCGGTCGCGGCCCGGACATGGGCGAAGAACAGGCTCGATCGCACCTGCCTTGCGATCGAGAGCAGGTTCTCGTCGGACCACGCCGGCCTGACCTCGCGGTAGAGCCCCGGCTCCGCCCGCTCGCCATACCAGCCGAGCCCGAAACCGTCGCCATTGGTGCCGGTCTTGGTTTCCTCGGCATGAAGCGACTGGTGGATCAACGAATGGCAGGGCGCGGCGACGAGGTCTTCGAGGAAGACCGGAACGCCGGAATAGACGAGAAAACGGCACATGCTCAGGCCCCGAATCGGCTGCGGCCGGGACGCCGCTGTGCAACAGATTAAGCGACGGGAATGAATTCCGGCATAATGATTTCCCAAAGCCGTTCGTCACGAGCATGACCGAGAGGGTCGGCAAACGCATTGGCCTTCGCCTCATCCGCCTGCTAAAGCCACGCAAAATTCCGCAAGCGACAGGGGCCGCCATGCGTTCTGGCGATGTGAAGCGCCGCACCAACGAGACCGACATCGCGGTGAAGCTCGTGCTCGACGGCACGGGCAAGGCCGAGATTGCGACCGGAATCGGCTTCTTCGACCATATGCTCGACCTTTTCGCGCGGCATTCGCTGATCGACCTGTCCATCGGCGTGAAGGGCGACACCCATATCGACGACCACCACTCGGTGGAGGATGCCGGCATCGCGCTCGGCGAGGCGCTCAAGGCAGCGCTCGGCGACAAGACCGGCATCCGCCGCTACGCCGACGTGCATTTAGCCATGGACGAGACGCTGACGCGCGTCGCCATCGACGTCTCGGGCCGGCCGTTCCTCGTCTTCCGGACGCAGTTCAGGGCGGAGAAGATCGGCACCTTCGATACCGAGCTGGTGCGCGAGTTCTTCCAGGCGTTTGCGATGAATGCCGGCATCACGCTGCATGTCGAGACGCTTTATGGCGACAACGCCCACCATATCGCCGAGAGCTGCTTCAAGGGGCTGGCGCGGGCGCTGCGCATCGCGCTCGAGGTCGATCCGCGCGAGGGCGGTCGTGTGCCCTCGACCAAGGGCGCGCTCTGAGAGGATCGGAACCATGGCGTTCTATACCGTGATGATCCCGCCGCCGGGCTCCGGCGGCGCGCGCGAGGAGATCGAACAGGCGCGGCTCTTCCCCGAGAGCTTCACCTGGTCGGCCTTTGTGCTGACCGGCCTCTGGCTGCTCTACAAGCGGCTCTGGCTGGCGACGCTGCTGTTCGCCGTGGTCTGGGGCGCGCTGTTCTATGCCCGCAGCCGGCTAGGCCTGAGCGGCCTCCCGCTGCTCGCGGCGCAATCGGCGATCGGGCTCTATCTCGGGCTCGAGGGCCAGAATCTGGTCGTGCGCAAGCTGATGCGGCAGGGCTGGCGGCTGGCCGATGTGGTCGAGGCGCGCGATCTGGCCGAAGCGGAACGGCGCTATTTCGAGCGGGCCTTGGCCGGCGAGACGCCCGCGCCGCGCCTGCCCACGCCTGCGCCGACGCAGCAGCCGCAACGCGGCGCGGTGCCCGTGATCGGGCTCTTCCCCGAGGCGCAGGGGCGATGAGCCAGTCGGTCGTCATCATCGACTACGGCTCGGGCAATCTGCACTCCGCCGCCAAGGCCTTCGAGCGCGCCGCCGGAGAATCGGGCATCTCCTCGAGGATCCGCGTGACCAGCGACCCCGAGGCGGTGCGCGCCGCCGACCGCATCGTGCTGCCGGGCGTCGGCGCCTTCGCCGATTGCAGGCGCGGGCTCGACGCCGTCACCGGCATGGTCGAGGCGCTTGAGGAGAGCGTGCGCCGCAAGGGCCGGCCGTTCCTCGGCATCTGCGTCGGCATGCAGCTGCTCGCCTCGCGCGGCCTCGAATATGTCGTGACGCCGGGGCTGGGCTGGATTCCCGGCGACGTCGCGCCGATCGTGCCCAATGACGAGACCCTCAAGATCCCGCATATGGGCTGGAACACGCTGCACCGGGAGGACGACCACTCTTTGCTCGACGGCATCGAGACGGGTCCGCAAGGGCTGCACGCCTATTTCGTGCATTCCTATGCGCTCAACGCGGAGCGCGGCGAAGACGTGCTCGCCGTCACCGACCATGGCGGGCCGGTCACCGCCATGGTGGCGCGCGATAACATCGCCGGCACGCAGTTCCACCCCGAGAAGAGCCAAACGCTCGGGCTCAAGCTGATCGCCAATTTCCTGGGCTGGACGCCGTGATTCTCTTCCCAGCCATCGACCTCAAGAACGGCCAGTGCGTGCGCCTGCGACAGGGCGACATGGAACGCGCGACCGTGTTCAACGATGATCCGGCCGCGCAAGCCGCCGCCTTCGAGGGGCAGGGGTTCCAGTGGCTGCACGTCGTCGATCTCGACGGCGCCTTTGCCGGCAAGCCGATGAACGCGGCCGCCGTTGAGGCGATTTTGGCCAAGGTCGCTTTCCCGGTGCAGCTCGGCGGCGGCATCCGCGACATGGGCACGGTGGAGGGCTGGCTGAAAAAAGGCATTGCCCGCGTCATCATCGGCACGGCCGCCGTGCGCGACCCCGGCTTCGTGCGCGAGGCGGCGAAGGCTTTTCCGGGACGCGTCGCCGTCGGCATCGATGCGCGCGACGGGTTCGTCGCGGTCGAGGGCTGGGCCGAGACCTCGGCGCTGGCGGCAGACGATCTCGGGCGGCGCTTCGAGGACGCCGGCGTGGCGGCGATCGTCTACACCGACATCGCCCGCGACGGCATGCTGCAGGGCGTCAACTGGGACGGCACGATCGCACTCGCCAACGCCTTGACGATCCCGGTGATCGCGTCGGGGGGCCTCGCCTCGATGGCCGACATCGACCGGCTCTGCGCGCCCGATGCGGCGATCCTGGAGGGCGCGATTACGGGGCGGGCGCTCTATGACGGGCGGATCGACCCGGCGCAGGCGCTGGCGCGGCTGGCGGCAATGGCTGACGGATGACCGCGAATGCGATAGTCTGCCTCCATGAGCGTGTTCGAATTGCCCAAGACGCCGGCGGCGGCGGCCGATCTCTACGAACGGGATTTCTATTCCTGGGCGCTGCAGCAGGCCGAGCTTGTGCGCGAAGGCCGTTTCGACGCCATCGATCGCGTCAACATTGTCGAGGAGCTGGAGAGCTTGGGCCGCGAACAGTTCAGCAAGCTGGCCAGCGCCCTGCGCGTCCTGATGATGCACATGCTGAAATGGGACCATCAGCCCGAAAGACGAAACCGGAGTTGGTTGGCAACAATCGTCGTGCAACGCGATGCCCTGACGGATGTGCTGTCGGACAATCCCGGCCTTAAGCCTCGTTTCAAAGAAGCGCTTGACCGCGCCTATGCTCAGGCGCGTCGCCAGGCGGCGGCGGAAACCGGCCTGAAAATCGCGACCTTCCCTGTCGATTGCCCCTACGATCTGCGCAACCTGACACAGCGCCCCTTCGATCTCGACGCCTCCGAATGACCCTCAAAACCCGCATTATCCCCTGCCTCGACGTCAAGGACGGCCGTGTCGTCAAGGGCGTCAACTTCGTCGATCTGGTCGACGCCGGTGATCCGGTCGAGGCGGCGAAAGCCTATGATGCGGCGGGCGCGGACGAGCTCTGCTTCCTCGACATCACGGCGAGCCACGAGGACCGCGGCATCCTGTTCGATATCGTCAGCCGCACGGCCGAGGCCTGCTTTATGCCGCTGACGGTGGGCGGCGGCGTGCGGACGGTCGAAGACATCCGCAAGCTGCTGCTGGCGGGGGCCGACAAGGCCTCGATCATGACAGCCGCCGTGCATCGGCGCGACTTCGTGCGCGAGGCGGCCGAAAAGTTCGGCGCGCAATGCATCGTCGTGGCGATCGACGCCAAGCAGGTTTCAGCCCAGCGCTGGGAGGTCTTCACCCATGGCGGGCGAAACGCCACCGGGATCGACGCGATCGCCTATGCGCGCGAGGTCGCGAGCCTGGGCGCGGGCGAGATTTTGCTGACCTCGATGGACCGCGACGGGGCCAAGACCGGCTTCGATCTCGCATTGACGCGGCGCGTTGCGGATGCGGTCTCGATTCCGGTCGTGGCTTCGGGCGGCGTCGGCACGCTCGACCATCTCGTCGAGGGCGTCAGCGAGGGCCATGCTTCCGCTGTGCTCGCAGCCTCGATCTTCCATTTCGGAACCTACACCATCCCGCAGGCCAAGGCGCATATGGCGGCTGCGGGGCTCAAGATGCGGCTGGATTGAGCGATGGCGGCCTTCACCCTCGCCGATCTCGAAGCCCGCATCGCCGAGCGCGCAAAAGCTTCGCCCGACGAATCCTGGACGGCCAAGCTGCTCGCCGCCGGGCCGGAGCGCTGTGCGAAAAAGCTCGGCGAGGAGGCGGTCGAGGCCGTCATCGCCGCCGTGAAGGGCGACAGGGCCGAGCTGATCGCCGAGAGCGCCGACCTGATCTATCATCTGTTAGTCGTGCTCAAGGCCCGCGATGTTGCATTGCAGGACGTGTTGAGCCAGCTTGAGGCCCGCACCGCGACGTCCGGACTGGCGGAAAAAGCGGCGCGACCGCGTTGAGCCCGGGCGACGCCCGAAAAGCCGGGAAAGTGTCTGCGTTGAACCTCGAAGCCTGGAATGCGGGTCACGCGATGGACCAGCGTCTCATACCCGCGCCGGCCGATCCCGATCTGGGCTCGCCCTACCGCACCTTCTCGCGCGACGAGTGGGCGCATCTGCGCGCCGATACGCCGCTGACGCTCTCGGTCGACGATCTGACCAAGCTGCAATCGATCAACGACCCGATCTCGCTCGACGAGATCGTGGCGATCTACCTGCCTTTGTCGCGCCTGCTCTCGCTTTACGTCGCGGCCACGCAGGGGCTGTTCAAGGCGACGCAACGCTTCCTGATGGCGGAGGCGCAGGTCAAGGTGCCCTATATCATCGGGGTCGCGGGCTCGGTGGCGGTCGGCAAGTCGACCACGGCGCGCGTGCTCAAGGCGCTGCTCTCGCGCTGGCCCAACACGCCCAAGGTCGAGCTCGTCACCACCGACGGCTTCCTTTTGCCCAATGCCGAGCTCGAGCGGCGCGGGCTGATGCAGCGCAAGGGCTTTCCCGAAAGCTATGACGGCTCGGCGATCCTGCGCTTCCTGTCCGACGTGAAGGCCGGCAAGCAGGCGGTGGCGGCGCCGGTCTATTCGCATCTGGTCTATGACGTGGTGCCGGGCGGCGAGGTCGTCGTCGAGCGGCCAGACATCCTGATCCTCGAAGGGCTGAACGTTCTCCAGCCGAGCCGGATGCCGAAAGACGGCACGGTGATCCCCTTCGTCTCGGATTATTTCGACTTCTCGGTTTATCTCGACGCCGACGAGCACGATCTGCACCGCTGGTACGTCAACCGCTTCATGACCCTGCGCCAGACCGCCTTCCGCGATCCGCGCTCCTTCTTCCGCAAATATGCCGAGATCGCCGAGGACGAGGCGCTCTCGATCGCGGAGAATCTCTGGACCGGGATCAACCTGCCCAATCTGCAGGAGAACATCCTGCCGACGCGCCAGCGCGCCAGCCTGATCCTGACCAAGGGCGCGAGCCACCGCATCCAGCAGGTCGCGCTGCGGCGGTTGTGATTGAGGGCTTAGCCTCGCTCGCAGGCATGGCGGGCGCGGCTTTCGTCGCCGCGACGCTTTTGCCGGCACAGTCGGAGATCGTCTTCGTCGGGCTGCTGGCGGCGAAATCCGTCGATCCGCTGGCGCTGTTTCTCGTGGCCAGCCTCGCCAATACCGCCGGCTCCGTCGTCAACTGGCAGATCGGCCGGCTGATCGCGCGGCATGGCGTCGAAAAGCTGCCGGTTCGGTTCCGTCCTGATCCCGTCAGGCTGGCGAAGGCGCAGGGCTGGTTTGCGCGCTTCGGCTGGCCCTCGCTGCTCTTCGCCTGGCTGCCGGTCGGCGGCGACCCGCTGACGCTGATCGTTGGCACGCTGAACTATCCACTCGGGCGCTTCGTCGCGCTCGTGCTGGCAGGCAAGGCGGCGCGCTATGGGGCGCTCTGGGCCGGCTGGACAGCGCTGGCCTGAGCCATCGGCCGGATGGCATAGTCCCGATGCACATCCGCGCCGCCGCTCCATGGCAACCATTTCGAGAGCGCGATCGATGATCGTGCTCCGACAATGCGGTTTGCGCAAAGCCGATGCGCAGGCTACCAGCATGCGCCCCAATCAGGAGACCTCTCATGAGCATTCAGCGCATTCAGCCCGGCCCGCGCATGTCCAAGGCCGTCGTCCATGGCGACACCGTCTATCTGGCCGGCCAGGTTGCCGACAAGGCGGCCGGCCAGAGCGTCGCCGAGCAGACCACCGAGATCCTGGGCATCATCGATGGGCTGCTGGCCGCGGCCGGCACCGACAAGACCAAGCTGCTGATGGTCAATATCTGGCTCTCCGACATGTCGACCTTCGCCGAGATGAACTCCGTCTGGGACACATGGGTGGTGGCCGGCGCGACGCCCGGCCGCGCCACGGTCGAGGCGAAGCTCGCCGCGCCGCAGTTCACGGTCGAGATCGCGGTCATCGCCGCCAAGTGATCGGTCGTGACGGAATGGGCCGGACATGATGTAGCCGGCGCGCAGGGGTGGATGGCGGCGTGACGAATCCGGACGGCTTTGCAACGCTGATCGCCGAAACGTCGCGCAGGCGCGGCGTGTCGGCGACGGCGCTGCTCGCCATGATGTCGGATGTCGTCAAGCTCCCGACGCCCCTTTCGCCTGACGCATTCGAGGCGCTGCTGGCGCGCAAGGCCGACGATGTCCTGGCCCTGCGCGCCCGGCTGAACGCGGAGGTGCCCGACGAGGCCGAAACGCGCTTCCGCACCGCCGCGACCGCCGCGCTCGATGCCGGGCGCTTCGCCGAGCTCGACAAGGCGCTGGCCCAGCGCGAACTGGCGCTGCTCGGCGACCTCGCCAATCTTGCCGCATTGTCGGCCGAACGCCGGCAAGCCGCCGGCGAGAGCCGCGCCGACCGGGCGGCGACAAGTTTCCTGCGGGCCGCGCCGCAGGCCTACAGGGAGGCGGCGCAGCGCTACAGCGAAGCCTCGGCGTTGATGGGCCTCACCGATCTGGCGCGCAGCCGCCGGTTCGCGGTCGCGCAGGTCGAAGCACTGGCGCGCATCAGCGTCGATTTCGGCGGCCGCGACGGTTTTGACGCCGCCATCGACCAGGCCCGGCGCCTGATCGAAGGCCTCGACGGGCTGGTCGATCCGGTCGCATACGCTGCCGTGCAGGCAGCGCTGGCCGAGGCGCTTGCGAGGCTGGCGGACCTGACGGGCGAGGCCGGCATGCGGGCCGAGGCGCTCGCCGCCTGCCGCGCCGGACTGGAGGATCTGCGCCGCGCGGAAGCGCCCGATATATGGCGGGGATTGCAGGCCAAAACCGGCGTTCTGGCGCTGGCGCTCGGCGAAGCGCGCGAGGACGAGGACCTGCTCGAAGACGCCGTGACGGCGCTCGCCGCCGCGCTCGCCGCCTGGAATCGCGACAGCGACGGGCCAGGCTGGATCGAGCTGGAATTCGCGATCGCCCGGGCCCGCGCGGTGCTCGGCGGCCGGCGCGGCGATCTCGCCCTGCTGGAGCGCGCCTTCAACAGCTTCAACCGGATCGCGCTGACCGTCGAGCGCGGACGCGAGCCGCTGCGCTGGGCCGCGCTGCAGGACGAGATGGGCCAGGTGCTGCGCAACATGGGCGAGCGCTACAGCGAGCCCGTGGTGCTGGAGGAGGCGATTTCCGCCTTCGGCCGGGCGCTGGAAGAGCGCCGCCGCGAGACGCAGCCGCTGCTCTGGGCGACGAGTTCGGCCAATCAGGGCTTCGCGACGCTGAAGCTGGCCGAACGCCAGAAGGACACAGGCCTGGCGCAGCAGGGGCTGACGCTGGTGATGGCGGCGATCGAGGCGATGCGCGCCGCCGGTTTCCCGGCCAATGCCGCGACGCTGCAGAAGCGCCTCGTCGAGGCCAGCGCAAGACTGGCGCGATGAAAGACTGGCGCGATGAAGCCTCGGCGCGATGAAGTCCCGTTGAGTCAGGCGGCGCGCTTGCGGGCGGCCAGCCGCTCCAGCGCCGCGTCCAGCGTCGCATCGTGCTTGGCGAAGCAGAACCGCACCACGGTCCTGACCGCGCCCTGCGCATAGAAGGCGCTGACCGGGATCGCCGCGACGCCGCTCTCCGTCACCAGCCGTTGGCAGAAGGCGACGTCGTCGCTCTCGCCCAGCGGGGCGATGTCGACATTGAGGAAATAGGTGCCGACGCTGGGCAGTACCGAATAGCCGAGATCGCGCAGGCCTCCGGCGAAACGGTCGCGCGAGCGCTGGAAATCGGCGCGCATCCCCTCGAAATAGGCATCGTCCTTGCCAAGCCCATAGGCGACGGCAGCCTGCAGGTTCGGCGGGGTCGTGAAGGTGATGTACTGATGCGCCTTCGACAGCACCTTCATCAGGTGCGGCGCGGCCATGACGAGCCCGACCTTCCAGCCGGTCAGCGAGAAGATCTTGCCCGCCGAGGAAATCTTGACGGTGCGCTCGCGCATGCCGGGCCGGCTCATCATCGGGACATGGCGGCGGCCGTCGAAGACGACATGCTCCCAGACCTCGTCGCAGAGCGCGACGGCGTCGTGCTTCACGCAGAACGAGGCGAGCAGGTCGAGATCGGCGTCGCTGAAGATCGTCGCCGTCGGGTTCAACGGGTTGTTAAACAGCACGACCCTGGTCTTCGCCGAGAAGGCCTGCGCCAGCGCGGCCTCCGACAGCCCAAAGGCCGGAGGCGTCAGCGTCACGAATTTCGGCACGCCGCCGGCGCGCAGCACGAGCGGGACATAGGCGTCGTACATCGGCTCGAACAGCACGACCTCGTCGCCCGGCGTGATCAAAGCCATCAGCGCGCCCGCGATCGCCTCGGTCGCGCCGGACGTCACCATGATCTCGCTGTCTGGATCGAGCTCGAGTCCCTGCCAGCGCCTGAAATGCGCGGCGGTCGCCTGGCGCAGTTCGGGCAGGCCCATCATCGGCGGATACTGGTTCCAGCCATTGATCACGGCGTCGGCCGCCTTGCGCCGGACATCCTCGGGGCCGGGATCGTCGGGGAAGCCCTGCCCGAGATTGACCGCGCCGGTTTCGCGGGCAAGCCGCGACATCACCTCGAAGACGCTGGTCTGGAGAGACGAGAAGATCGGGTTCATCGCAAGATCACGGCTGGCGGCGGGAAAGCGGCAGTCGCTCTAGCATGAGGCGCGGCACGGCGCACCCGTTTGCGCGGGAAACAAACCGATACGAAATATCGAATGATGAATGTTGACATTCATCAGCGGTCAATGCTTATCTGGGTTTGCCGGTTCACGACGGGCGCCCGCGGCGGCTTCGCCCCTTTGACGCTGCGGGATATTGGCGTGAACCGGTGACCCTTCCTGTCAGCAGTGTCCGCGCCGAGCGCACAGATGGCTCTGCTTGCCCGCCACGCATCGCTTGCCTAAGCAAGGCGCGATGGCTTCGCTGACCCCCCCTCGCACGCCCGCGGTGATGATCCTCGGCACCGGCTCCAATGTCGGCAAGTCGCTGATCGTGGCCGGCCTCTGCCGGCTCTTTGCCGATCGCGGGCTGAAGGTCCGCCCGTTCAAGCCGCAGAACATGTCCAACAACGCCGCGGCCACGCCGGGCGGCGAGATCGGCCGGGCGCAGGCGCTGCAGGCGCGAGCGGCGCGCATCGCGCCCCATACCGACATGAACCCGGTGCTGCTCAAGCCCGAGAGCGAGACCGGCAGCCAGATCGTGCTGCAGGGCCGCGTCGCCGGCCATCTCGCCTCGGGCGACTATGCGCGGCGCGGCGATTTCCTCCCCAAGGTGCTGGAGAGCTTTGCGCGGCTCGGCGCGGGCGCGGACCTCGTCATCGTCGAGGGCGCAGGTTCGCCGGCCGAAACCAATCTGCGGGCGCGCGACATCGCCAATCTCGGCTTCGCGCGGGCTGCAGGCGTGCCGGCGATCCTGATCGGCGACATAGACCGGGGCGGCGTGATCGCGAGCCTGGTCGGAACCCATTCCGTGCTCGACGAAGCCGACCGCGCCATGATCTCAGGCTTCGCCATCAACCGGTTTCGCGGCGACGTCGCGCTGTTTGCGCCCGGCGTCGAGACGATCCGCGCCGCCACGGGCTGGTCCTGCTTCGGCGTCGTGCCATGGTTCGCTAATGCCGCCCGTCTGCCAGCCGAGGACGGGCTCGATCTGCGCTCCGGCGAGAGACGCCCCGGCGCGATGCTCAGGATCGCCGTACCGGTGCTGCCGGGCATCGCCAATTTCGACGATCTCGACCCGCTCAAGCGCGAGGAGGCGGTCGATCTCGTACTGGTTCCGCGCGGGCAGGCGCTGCCCGGCGACGCCGACCTCATCATCCTGCCCGGCTCGAAGACGACGCTGCGCGATCTCGCCGTGCTGCGCACTGAGGGCTGGGACATCGACATCCTGAGCCATCGCCGGCGCGGCGGGCATGTGCTGGGGCTGTGCGGCGGCTACCAGATGCTCGGCCGGGTCGTCCGCGACCCGCTCGGTCTGGAAGGGCCCGCGGGCGAGGCGGCGGGCCTGAGCCTGCTCGATGTCGAGACCGTTCTGTCGCCGGAAAAGACCGTGCGCGAGGTCGAATTCACGCATGCGCCAAGCGGATCGTCCGGACGCGCCTACGAAATCCATCTCGGCGCGACCGAGGGACCCGACATGGCGCGCCCGCCGTTCCGGATCGACGGGCGCAGCGACGGAGCGACCAGCGCCGACGGCCGCGTCGTCGGCACCTATCTGCACGGCGTCTTCGCGTCGGACGCCATGCGGTCGGCCTTTCTGAGCGACATGGCTGGTCAACCCATCGGCGCGAGCGTGAACTACGAGGCCGATGTCGAGACGACGCTCGACCGGCTGGCGGCTCATCTCGCCCGCCACCTCGATATCGAGGCCATTCTGGCGCTGGCGCGGCGGCATGCCGTTGCGTGACGACAAGGACTTTATGTCTTTTGACATAAGGCCTTGATCGCAAACGTCATTGACGAATGACGAAATTCGTCATAGCACCGTATTCCTGATCTCATCATCACCGAGGACCGGCCGCCTTGAGCCCTCCCGAGCGCGATACGCGGCTCAGCATCGTCGATGCGGCCGAGCGCCATTTCCGCGAGATCGGCTATCAGAAGACCACCGTCGCAGACATCGCCAAGTCGCTGCGGATGTCGCCGGCCAATGTCTATCGCTTCTTCGATTCCAAGAAGGCGATCAACGAGGCCGTACTTGCGCGCTACAAGGGCGAACTCGAAACCGTGCTGCGCGGCATCGCGGACGGGCCGGGCTCGGCCGCCTCCCGGCTGCGCGAAATGCTGCTGGCCGCCAACCGGATCAACGAGGCGCGCTTCGCCGACCAGGTCCGGATGCAGGAGATGGTCTGCGCCGCGATGGAGGAGAGTTGGGACGCGATCATCGGCCATATCGAGCGCTTCGACGCGGTGCTGCGCCGTGTCGTGACGCAGGGCGTCGAGACCGGTGAGTTCCGGGCGATCGATCCGGTTGAGGCGACACGCTGCATCCGCACCGCGATGATCCGCTTCCACCACCCGCTGCTGATGACGCAATGCGAGCGCATGCCGGGTCCGACGATCGGCGAGATGATCGATTTCCTGATGGCGGGACTGCTGCGCGAGCGCCCCTGAGAGCGCCCTCACGCGTTGACAAGCCGTCCTCAGGGCGGGATACCCCGCCTGCCATGGCCAGTATCTCCAAGCAGGAAGTCAAGAAGCTCGCCGTCGTCGTCCACGATCTCGTGATGACGGCGCTGGCGATCTGGCTCGTCTTCGTGATCCGCTTCGAGGGCTGGCAACTGACGCAGCATATGCGCTATTTGCCGCAGTTCCTCCCGGCTTTCGTGGCCTATGCCGGCATCGTCTACTGGTTCTTCTCGCTTTACCGCTCGAAATGGCGCTTCGCCTCGCTGCCGGACTTGTCCAACATCGTCAAGGCGGTGACGGTGCTGTCGCTGAGCCTGCTTGTGGTCGATTACGTTCTGGTCTCGCCGAATTTCTACGGGGCATTCTATTTCGGCAAGATATCGATCGCGCTCTACTGGATGGTGCAGGCAGCCCTGCTCGGCGGCCCGCGGCTGGCCTATCGCTATTTCAAGTTCTCGCGCACGCGGCATCTGGCGGTGCGCGAGGCCTCGCTGCCGGCGCTGATCCTGGGACGCGGCGTCGAGGTCGAGATGGTGATCCGCGCCATGGAGGCTGGCGCGATGCGCAAGATGCGCCCGGCCGGCATCCTCTCGCCGCGCCAGGACGATCTGCGCCAGTCGATCCGCGGCGTGCCGGTGCTCGGCCTGCTCGGCGAGATCGAGACGATCGTGCGGGACGCCGCCGCCCGCGGCGAGGATTTCCGCCGCATCGTCGCGACGCCGAGCGCACTCGCCCCCGAGGCGCAGCCCGAACTCTGGCTGGCGCGCACCCGCAAGCTCGCTCTGCCGATCTCGCGCGTTGACACGCTGGGCGAAGGCGTGCGCGACACCGAGATCGCGCCGCTCGAGATCGAGGACCTGCTGGTGCGCCCCTCCGTCCGGATCGACCGCGAGCGGCTCGGGCATTTCCTCAAGGGCAAGCGCGTCATCGTCACCGGCGGCGGCGGCTCGATCGGTTCCGAGATCTGCCTGCGCTGCGCCGCCTTCGGCGCGAGCGAACTGCTCGTCGTCGAAAGTTCGGAGCCGGCGCTGTTCCGGATCACCGAGGAACTCTCGATCCACGAGCATGACGCCAAAGTCTCCGGCGCGCTCGCCGATGTCCGCGACCGCGCCCGGATCACGCAGCTCTTCACCGCGTTCTCGCCCGATATCGTCATCCATGCCGCCGCCCTCAAGCATGTTCCCTATCTGGAGGCCGACTGGGCCGAGGGCATCAAGACCAATATCTTCGGCTCGGTGAACGTCACCGACGCCGCGATCGCGGCCAACGCCAAGATCTTCGTGATGATCTCGACCGACAAGGCGATCGAGCCCGTCTCCATGCTCGGCGCGACCAAGCGCTTCGCGGAGATGTATGCGCAATCGCGCGACGCCGAATTCGTCGCGGCCGCCTCCGGAATGCGCCTCGTCGCGGTGCGCTTCGGCAATGTGCTGGGCTCGGCCGGCTCGGTGGTGCCGAAGTTCAAGGCGCAGATCGAGCGCGGCGGGCCGGTGACCGTGACCAGTCCCGACATGATCCGCTATTTCATGACGATCCGCGAGGCCTGCGACCTCGTCCTGACGGCGGCCTCGCACGCCAATGCGAGCACCCTTGCCGACGGGCCCGACGCCGAGCGCGCCGCCGTCTATGTGCTGAAGATGGGGCAACCCGTCAGGATCATGGATCTGGCCGAGCGGATGATCCGGCTCGCCGGCTACGAGCCCGGCCTCGACATCGAGATCGTGGTCTCGGGCGTGAGACCGGGCGAGCGCCTGAACGAGATCCTGTTCGCGCGCGACGAGCCGATGGCCGAGACCGGACTCGACGGCGTGATGGCGGCCAAGCCGATCTTTGCGGGACGGCCGCGCATGCAGGGCTGGCTCGGCCGGCTCGACGGCGCCGTGAAGGCCGATGACCGCCCCCTCGCCGAGGCGGTGCTCGACGAAGCGATCCCGGATTTCAGGTTCCGTCAGCAGACGCCAGACGCGCCAGCGCAGCCTGCGTCTCGACCCGTGGCCGCCATCCAGCCCTGAGCAGCGCGTCAGGCCGCGCCACCAGCCCGCCCGCCAGCAGATCGAAGCGCCTCGTCTGGCCGATGAGCGCTGTGGCCGCGCGCAGGAAGGCCGGTGACACGGCGATCAGCCCCGGCGCGCGTCCGAGACCCTGGCGGAGCGACGCGACGATCCCTGCCACGCCGATCGGCTCGGGGTCGGCAACGAGATAGGCGCGCCGCGCCGGGCAGGCCGGCGTCAGCGCAAACAGGATCGCCTCGACCAGATTCTCGACCGCCAGCAGCGAGCGCGGCGCGGTCAGCGCGCCGAGCGGCAACGGGACGGGCAGACGCGCGAGCTTCAGCAGGGCCGCCATATTGGCCTTGACGCCCGGCCCGTAGACCAGCACCGGGCGCAGGGCGACCCAGTCGAGATCGAGCGCGGCCAGTCCCCGCTCCGCCGCGAGCTTGGAACGGCCATAGGCCTGGTCGGGCAGCGGCGGATCGGCCTCGGTCGCGGGCGGGCCACCGGTGGCGCCGGTCTGGGCCTTGATCGAGGACAGGTAGACGAGGCGCGTGACGCCAGCGGTTTTGGCGGCCTGCGCCAGCTCCAGCGTCGCTAGCGTGTTGATGCGCTGGTAGAGCGCCTCGGGCAGGCCCGGCCCGGCATGGGCGAGGCCTGCGAGATGCACGACATGATCGACGCCCGCGAGCGCCGGAGCCCAGTCGATCGCCTCGACGAGATCGCCGGTGACGACCGCTTCGACACCGGCCGTCGCGGGGGCAGCCCGACGCTGCGCGATGCGGACGCGATAGCCCGCCGCCAGCAGCCCGGCGACGAGATGGCGCCCGATGAAGCCGCTGGCGCCGCTGACGAGGACGAGGGGGTCAGCCAAGGCCTGCGCGCCTCGTCGAAAAGCGCCGCAGCAGCAGCGCGGTCAGCACGATGCCTGCCAGCAGGCAGGCGAACTGCACCCAGCCATGGGGAAAGCGCAGGCTGACGGCGGCGAGCGCGACGAGGCCAAGATTCAGCAGCGCGACCTGCGCCACGATCTCGGAGACGCCAAAACCATTCAGGGTCGCCTGCTGGTAGAAATGGCTGCGATGCGCCTCCCAGACCTTTTCACGCCGCGCCAGCCGGCGCAGCAGGGTGATGCTCGAATCCGCGACATGGTAGAGCGGCAACAGCAGGGCCGCGGTCAGAGCGCCGGTTCCGGCCAGTCGATAGAGCAGCCAGGCGCTCAGCAACCCGATCGGCAGCGAGCCGACATCGCCGAGGAAGAGCCGCGCCGTCGGCTTGTTGAAGGGTGCAAACCCCAGCAGCCCGCCGCAGAGCGCCGCCGCGAGCCAGCCGGTTGCCGGGTCGAGAACGCCGACCGCGCCGGCCAGCGCCAGCGCTCCGCTCAGCGGCACGATGCCGACGACGGTGATCCAGTCGATGCCGTCCATGAAGTTGACGAGGTTGACGAACCAGAGCCCGGCCAGCAGAGCGAGGCCACGCTCGACCAGCAGCGGCAGCACCTCGGGAAAGAGCCTCACCTCGGGCGCTGCAAGGAACAGCACCATGCCGACGCAGAGCGCCTGCAAGCCCAGCCGGATGCCGGGCGAGAGCGGGCGGATATCGTCCCATGCCCCGACGATGGCCAGCAGGATCGCCGCCGCCAGCACCAGCATGAGCCCGTTGCGGGCGTCGGTCGGCAGGCCCGCGAAGAGGAAGGCGCCGCCCAGCGCCAGAATGGCCCCTGCAAGCACGGCGATGCCGCCGCCCTGTGGCGTCGGCACGCTATGGCTGGACCGCGCGCTCGGCCGGGCCATGGCGTAGCGCACCAGAAGCGGGCGCAGCACGACGCAGAAGCGGCCGGCGGCGAGCGCGGCCAGGGCTGCGATGAAAAGCGAAGGGAGAAAGGCTTCCAAAACGGCGGCACCATCGACAAGGCGCGTAGGCCTAGGGGAGGTCTCGCGCATTGTCGACGCCGGACTTTGTTTGACCCTTGCGCGGCGGCGGACAAAGAGTGAACATGCACGAATGCTCGCCGACCCCGTCCTGAACCCGCCGCCGACGCGGCCCGACATCACCCGCGCCGTCTGCCGGGGCGCGGGCCGGCATTTGCGGGCGCGCGGCTATGCCGTCGTCAAGGAGATGACCTTCGCCAATGGCCGGCGCGGCGACATCGTCGCGCTGTCGCCGTCGGGCGAACTTCTGGTGGTCGAGGTGAAGTCCGGCATTGAGGACTACCGGATCGACGGAAAGTGGCCGGATTATCGCGATTATTGCGACGGCTTCCTGTTCGCCGTCGCGCCCGAATTTCCGCGCGAGATCCTGCCCGAGGATGTCGGGCTGATCGTCGCCGACGCCTGGGGTGGGGAGATGCTGCGCGAACCACCGCGCCACCCGCTCAGCGGAGCGCGGCGCAAGGCGCTGACGATCGCCTTTGCGAGGCTGGCGGCGGGGCGGCTGGCGGCGGCGGAGGATCCGGACTGGTCGAACGCCTAACGCGGCGCGCGCTTGGCCAAGATGCGCTGCAGGGTCCGCCGATGCATGCCGAGCCGCCGCGCCGTCTCGGAGACGTTGCGGTTGCAGAGCTCGTAGACGCGCTGGATGTGCTCCCAGCGGACGCGGTCGGCCGACATCGGGTTCTCGGGCGGCAGCGGCCGCGAATCCCGGGCTGCGGCGAGAGCCGAATGGATCTCGTCGGCGTCAGCCGGCTTGGCGAGGAAATCGAAGGCGCCGAGTTTCACCGCGCTGACCGCGGTGGCGATGTTGCCATAGCCGGTCAGCACGATGCCGCGCGCGTCGGGACGGCGCTCCTTCAGCCGCGCGATGACGTCGAGGCCGTTGCCGTCGGCGAGGCGCAGGTCGATGACCGCGAAGGCCGGCGCGGCGGATTCGACCTCGGCGATGCCGGCCTGCACGCTCTCGGCGGTGCGCACGGCATAACCCCGGCTCTCCATGGCGCGGGCGAGCCGCGTCAGGAACGGCTTGTCGTCATCGACGAGAAGCAGCGACATATCCGCCAGGGCTGTGTCTTTCACGCCCGCGCCCGCCGAAGCCTGCTCGCTCAACAGCTCATTCTTACTCAGCAGGTCTTGCATCGAAAACTCCCATCCGCCGGCCCACCGTACGGACTTCTAATGCGGATGCGCCATGCCCGCATCCCTAACCACGGTCTGGTTCAGCTAACCTCATGTAGTGCTGGCGCTTCCGGCTTGGTAGTCCCCCTGGCGCGCAGATCGGCTTCGAACACCGGACGGGGCCAGACGATGCGGATCGCAGCACCCGTCGCCGGCAGCGGCAGGTTCGAGAATTCAAGCGCAGCCCCGCTGCGCTCCAGCAGGGTCTTGGCGATGAACAGGCCGAGACCGAGACCGCCGCCGGCGCGCCCTTCGGCCGAACTGCGCGTCAGATAGGGCTCGCCTGCGCGCATCAGCACGTCGGGCGGAAAGCCCGGCCCGTCATCGGCAATGATCAGCGTGACGTGGCTCTCGCTCCACTGCGCCGCGATCGTCACGCCCGAGGCAGCGAAATCGACGGCGTTGTCGACGATATTGCCAAGGCCGTAGATCATTCCCGGATTGCGACGGCAGATGGGCTCCGGCCTGTCTCCCGTCATTGTGATCTCGAAGGGCACGCCGAAAGGCCGCTGCGGCCCGGCCGCCTCTTCGATCAGGAGGCGCAGGGACAGCTCGTCGAGCGGGCCGGCGTCGTCATCCTGCAGCGAGGCGAGCTTGCCCAGAATTCCACGGCAGCGCTCGACCTGCTCGCGCAGCAGCGCGATGTCCTCGGCCATCTCGCCCTCGGGCGGGCTCAGCCGCGACAGCTCCTTGGCGACGAGCGCGATGGTGGCGAGCGGCGTGCCGAGTTCATGGGCGGCCGCCGCCGCCAGCCCGTCGAGCTGCGACAGATGCTGCTCGCGCGCCAGCACCAGTTCGGTCGCGGTGAGCGCATCGGAGAGGTCGCGCGCCTCCTTGGCGACGCGCCAGGCGTAGATGCCGGTGAAGCCCAGGCCCAGCACCAGCGCGCCCCAGGTTCCGGCCTGATAGAAGGCAGGCAGGACCGGGCGGGGCTCGCCGGCCCAGGGCAGCGGCAGATGCGCGAAGTTCAGCCCGGTCGCCAGCGCGATGGCGAGCAGCCCGAGCAGCAGCGTGCGCTGGGGCGGAAGCGCCGTGGCCGAGATCATGACGGGTGCGAGGAACAGGATCGAGAACGGGTTCTGTAGTCCGCCGGTGAGATAAAGCAGCGCCGCGAGCTGCAGCACATCGAAGGCGAGCAGCGCGGTCGCTGCGCCTTCGCGCAGGCGATGGCTCATCGGGAAGCGGATGCGCAGGGCGATGTTGAGCCAGGCGGAGGCGGCGATGGCGGCGAAGCACCAGCCGAAGGGCAGCGTAAAGCCGAGCCCGAAATGCACGCCCGCCACCGCCAGACTCTGCCCCGCTATGGCGAGCCAGCGCAGCCGGACCAGCGTGTCGAGCCGCAGATGCCGGCCGGAGCGCAGGACCATCGGCTCGAGCCTGTCGAACGTCGTCATGGCTTGGCTCCGGGCATGACTCGGGGCTCGGCTCCGGCGCGATGCCGATACGGATTTCTAAGCAATAATCTGTGGCAAATCGGCATCTCAGGGAAATCTTAGCCTTTAGCCGGATTGAATGAGAACAAAGACGACCTACGGTGCGTTTATGCTGCAGCGCATCATCGATCATGTTGCGTCTGGAAAGTCAGTGATCGCATGTATGGGGCTCCCATGTCGTTTGCCTATCACGCCTATGAAGCAGTTCACATGATGGTCGGCCCCGCGCGCGGCTTCTCCGACGCCATGCAGCTCGCCTTCAAGAACCCAGCCAATCCGCTGACCTATACGCCGTTCGGCCGCACCATGGCGGCCTCTGCCGAGCTTTTCGAGCGCACCACCCGGCGTTATGGCAAGCCGGCCTTTGATCTTCCCGAGACGACGATCAACGGCGTCAAGGTCGCGGTCGAGGAGCGGGTCGTCTGGGAGCGACCCTTCTGCAAGCTGGTCTATTTCGACCGTAAAACCCAGGGCCGGCGCAAACCGCAGCCGAAAGTGCTGCTGGTCGCGCCGATGTCGGGCCATTACGCCACGCTGCTGCGCGGCACGGTCGAGGCCTTCCTGCCCGGCCATGAGGTTTACATCACCGACTGGGTCGATGCCCGCCTCGTGCCGATGAGCGCCGGCCGCTTCGATCTCGACGATTACATCGACTACGTCATCGGCATGCTGCAGATGCTCGGCCCCGACACCCATGTCATGGCCGTGTGCCAGCCTTCCGTGCCGGTGCTGGCGGCGATCGCCCGCATGGAAGCTGAAGGCGACCCCTGCGCGCCGCGCTCGATGACGCTGATGGGCGGGCCGATCGACACGCGCCGCTCGCCGACCGATGTCAACAAGCTCGCCATGGACCGCGGCATCGACTGGTTCAAGGCGAACTGCATCACGCGCGTGCCGTTCCCGCATCCGGGCTTCTTCCGCGACGTCTATCCCGGCTTCCTGCAGCTTTCAGGCTTCATGGCGATGAATCTCGACCGCCATGTCACCGCCCATTACGACATGTTCAAGCATCTCGTCCGGGGCGATGGCGATTCGGCCGAGAAGCATCGCGACTTCTACGACGAGTACATGGCGGTGATGGATTTGACCGCCGAGTTCTATCTCCAGACCGTCGAGACCGTGTTCGTCGAGCATGCGCTGCCGAAAGGCACGATGATGCATCGCGACAAGCCGGTCGATCCGACCGCGATCCGCCGCGTCGCGCTGATGACGGTCGAGGGCGAGAACGACGACATCTCCGGCGTCGGCCAGACCCAGGCCGCGCATGACCTCTGCGTCAACATCCCGGACCATATGCGCGTCCATTACATGCAGAAGGCGGTGGGCCATTACGGAGTCTTCAACGGCTCGCGCTTCCGCTCCGAAATCGCGCCGCGCATCTCCGACTTCATGGTCAGCCTCGACATGGACGCGGCCAAGGATCGCCGGGCCGAAAGCGCCACCGACGCCCGCAAGGCGCTGAAGATCGCAAGCTGAGGCCCTTCCGTTCACCCTGCGAATCCGGCACCATCGCGGGCGATGCGGTTCTCCCTGTTCAAGCGAAAGCCCGATCCCGACGCGATCGAGGTTCCCCATGCCGGGATGCTATATCCCGTGCTGGTCAAGCGGCGCGCGGCGGCGCGGCGGATGACGCTGCGCGTCTCGCAGGCGACCGGCGAGATCACGCTGACCTTGCCCGAGCGCGCCGATTTCGGCGCTGGACGGGTCTTCGCGGAAAAGCATGGCGGCTGGATCGCGGCACGCGTCGCCAAACGGCCTCAGTCGGTTCCGTTCGAGCCGGGTCAGACCATTCCCTTTCGCGGCGAGCCTCACCGGATCGTCCACTGGTCCCGCGTGCGCGGCGTCACCCACGCCACGACCGACCGCGACGGCGCGGCGATCATAGCGGTCGCAGGCGAGGCCGCGCATGTGCCGCGCCGCATCCAGGACTTTTTGCGCAAGCAGGCGCTGGCTGACCTTGAGTCAGCGGTCGCACGCCACACCGCGACGCTCGGCATCCCGGCGCGAAAGATCACCATCCGCGACACCACCAGCCGCTGGGGCTCCTGCTCCTCGAAGGGCCACCTCAACTTCTCGTGGCGGCTGATCATGGCCCCGCCGCTGGTGCTGGACTATCTCGCGGCCCATGAGGTCGCCCATCTCAAGGAGATGAACCATTCGCACCGCTTCTGGGCGCTGACGCACAGGCTCTGTCCGCGCACGGAGGAGGCGGAGATTTGGCTCAAGCGCCATGGCGCGGGGCTGCACGGGTTTGGGTGAACGCTCTTTGCGGGGGGCCCGCGTATCAATCCCCGTCCGCTAAAGTATCATTAGATTGGCGGGCTTCCGAGTGGGGAGCCCATCATGCACACCCAGACACGATACGACGCCTATCGTCGCCGCGAATCGCTGCGGCTGCGCCGAAGCCTGCACCGCATCCAGGACGAGACGCTGCTGCTCCGCCGCGACATCGCGGCCAGCAGGATGCGCCAGCGCAAGTATAGCCCCGACCAGCCGCGTGTGCCGGCCGGCAACGCCGGTGGCGGGCAATGGACCAGCGGCGGCGGAGGCGGCGGGGGTTCAGGCCTCGGCTTGGGTCTCGGCTTTGGCGGCGGACTCGGCGCGTACGGCATGGGCTCCGGCGAGGGGCTCGGTCTCGGCGAGGCGGTGAGCGACGGGCTTTTCGTAGATCCGACCGGCGACGCCTCCTGGTCCTCCTACAGCGAGGGCTGGAGCGCGGACGGCTCGGTCTTCGAGCGCGACATCGTCAACCGCGACGGCAGCACGATCCAGTCGGAATACGCAGCCTCGCGCAACGTGGGCTTCGACGAGCGCCAGACGGTCAGGCTGGCGGGCGGCGAGACGACGTCCTTCGAGACGACCGACCGGGTGCAGACGATCCGCTTCGGCGGGACCGATGGCGAGGTGGTGGGCCGCTCGCTCTGGACGCCGTCCGGGCCGGAGTGGGACGCGACCGTGCAGCCCGTTCTCCTCCGGCCGATCCAGAGAGGCGTTGGGGCCGCCGGAGCAATCCTGTTCGGGTGGGAGTCGCAGCGTAACGGCATAGACGGTTGCCAGGCCGTCATGGGATTCAACGCCTGGCAGTTCACTCCCGGAACCGGAGCCGCAGGTAGGCCGCAACTCGGCTATGTCGGCAGACTCAGCGACGAAGATGTCGAGCGGGCCTGCCTGCGCTGGCCCGACGTCAAGTCCTTCGCGGATCGCGCCGCGAACGCGACGGGGTCGAAGGATCTGTATCCGTCTTCGGCGGTCTACGGCACGGACGTCCATACGCGGTTCAAGGTTTATGTCGAGGACGTTCACGATCCGCTTTTCAGGGCGGAGCGGTCGTTCTGGAAGGAAGCCGATGAAGGCAGAAGGTCGGACGACATTCCTTATGGCGCCCGCGGAACCATACGCGTCGATGGCTACGAATTCCGTCCTGACGGCACGCTTTGCGTTTATGATTTGAAGACCGGCGTCGCTGGACTTTCCGATCGCCGCGCGGAGATACTAGCGCGAGCAGCGTCGCTCGGCTTCAAACCGATCCGGCGCGTCATCGTCACCGAAGTCCGTCCGCGATCATGACCACCAAAAAGCAGGTCCATGCGCTTCTGAAGCACCTGCTGGATCGGGATCAGGGCCTCGCATTGAGCAAGGACGAGGATTTTCCGTCTTGGCCATCGTTCATTGTCGTCAAGCCGGTGCGTCATGTCATCCGGAGGCTCTGGATCGACCGATCCGGCGAAGCGGACTATCCGCGCTTCTTCTGGGCGGTCGGCCATGCCTTCAACCCAATGATGGCAAAGGGCATCTGGGCCGAACAGTTCCAAATCCCGCGCGGTCTCCCCAACCGCTGGTCTCAGCCTGGCATGCGAGAGGCGTTCATCGAACTGGTCGAAAACGCCATCGTGCCGATGCTGCGGCGCGTCGAGAATTTCGATGACATGTTCACGATAGATACAAAGTTTCGCTCCGCGATTCTTGATGGCTGGCTGCAGTACGAACCTTACCAGATGCATTTCCTCGCCGCGAACGGGCGCTTCGAGGACGCGATCGCGATCTACGAGTCGATTAAGGACTGGGACCGCTCTCCCGAGAACCCGCGACGACGCGCCTACGCCTTCGTCACGGACGATCTCGCTCCGCTGCTGCTGGCGAACGACAAGCCCGGCGTCGCAGCGTTGCTGCATCGTTGGGAGCAGGCCTCGATCCAGCGCAACGGGCTGGAGGCGATCTACGAACCGACGCCCTTCCCGCTGGAGCTCCAGCCGTCCTAAAGCCGAACGGTTTTCGTTCCCGCTTCACCGCGCGCGCCGCCGCACCCCTTGATCCCACCATCTCAGCGCCCCACAACAACGCTCCTGTCCGCTCGCTCCCGGCTCCCAGCATGCTCCTCCGCCCCGATACGCTGGCGATGACCGCCGTTCTCGCCATGCTGACGGCGCTCGGCCCGCTTTCGACCGATTTCTACCTGCCCTCCCTGCCCGAGATCGCGCGGGTGATGGACAGCAACGTCGCCGGCGCGCAGGCGACGTTGTCGGTCTTTCTGTTCGGCTTCGCCGCCGGGCAGATCGTCTGGGGGCCGATCTCCGACCGGGTCGGCCGTCGGCCGGTGCTGCTGATCGGCCTCGGCCTTTTTATCGCAGCCACTCTCGCCTGCGCGTTTGCGCCCTCGATCGGCGCGCTGACGGCCGCCCGCGCCTTGCAGGCCTTTGGCGCATCGGGGCCGATCGTGCTTGGTCGCGCCATGGTGCGCGATCTCTACGAGGGGCCGCGCGCCGGGCGCGAACTCGCCCGCATGGGGATGATCATGGGGCTGGTGCCGGCCATCGCCCCGGTGCTCGGCGGCGTCCTGCAAAACGCCTTCGGCTGGCGCTCGACCTTTTTCGCCTCGCTGATCTTCGCGCTGGCGCTGGTCGCCGTGATCCTGACGGTGATGCCCGAGACGCTGCGCGCGCGCTCAGCCCAGCCGCTCTCGTTCCTGTCCATCTTCCGGGGTTTCGGCGTGCTGCTGCAAAACCGCGCCTTCCGGGTTTATGTCTGCCTGACGGGGCTGGCCTATGCCGGGCTCTTCGCTTTCATCTCAGGCTCGTCCTTTGTGCTGATCGGCATCCATGGGCTCTCGCCGGTCGCTTACGGAATGTCCTTCAGCTTCGGTGTGCTCGGATTCATCGCGGGCACGATCGTCGCGCAGCGTCTGGTCGGGCGGCGGGGCATGGACGGCGTGATCGGCATCGGCGTCGCCTGCCTCGCCGGCGGCGGGCTCGTCATGCTGATGTGCGTGGCGACCGGCTTCGGCGGCCATCTCGGCGTCACCGTGCCGATGGCGCTCTATGCCTGCGGCGTCGGGCTGACCATGCCGCAGGCGCAAGCCTCGGCGATGATGCCGTTCCCCGAGCGTGCGGGGGCGGCCTCCTCCCTCAACGGGCTGTGCCAGATGCTGCTCTCGGCCTGCGTCGGGCTTCTGGTCGGCGCGCTGTTGGGGGCGTCCGCCCTGCCGATGCCGCTGGTGATGTCGGCGCTCGGCGTCGCGGCCTTCGCGATCTTCCATCTGAGCGCCGGCATCCGCGCGGCGAAAGCGTAAAGACTATCCGCCGAACAGCCGCTCGAGCAGGTTCTTCTCCTGCGGCGGGGGCGGGACCCAGGCGCGGTCGCTGTCGGCGGTCTGCGTGTTGGCGGGCGGGCGGGCGCTCGCCACCGGCGCGCCATTGTCGAAGATCGAGCGCGGGCCGCTCCGCCAGAGCCCGCCCGGTAGCGGCGCAGGCTGCGCGCCGACATGGGCCGCCCTCATGTACTTGCCCCAGATATCGGCCGGCAGGCCGCTGCCGAAGACGCGCTTCATCTGGCTGTTGTCGTCATTGCCGAGCCAGACGGCCGTGACCAGCCGCGCCGTGAAGCCGACGAACCAGGCGTCGCGGAAATCCTGCGTCGTGCCCGATTTGCCGCCGACCTCCCAGCCCGGGAGATTGACCTTGCTGCCGGTGCCGCTGGTCATGACCTCGTGGAACATGGCGTTCATCATCGAGAGCGTCTGCGGCTGAACGACCGCGCCGAAGCCCGAGCCCTTGCGGGCATAGATCACCTTGCCAGCGGTCGATTTCACCTCGCGAATGACATAGGGCAGCACGCCCTGGCCGCCATTGGCGAAGGTGGCGTAGGCGGTGGTGAGCTCGACGGCTGTGACCTCCGAGGTGCCCAGCGCCAGCGAGGGGTTGGCCTGCAGCGCCGACGAGATGCCGAGCCGCTGGGCGGTGCGCACGCTCTCGCGCGGCGTCACTTCCTGGTTGAGCTTGACCGCGATCGTGTTCAGCGAATGCGCGAAGGCGGTCTGCAGCGTCACCGGGCCGCGATAGGTCCGCGAATTGTTCTCCGGCGTCCAGCCCTTGATGGTGACGGGCGAATCGTCGCGGATCGTGTCGGGCGTCAGGCCCTGCTCCAGCGCCGCGAGATAGACGAAGGGCTTGAAGGCCGAGCCCGGCTGGCGTTTGGCGGCGGTGGCGCGATTGAACTGGCTCTTGGTGTAGTCGCGGCCGCCGATCAGCGCGCGCAAAGCCCCGTCCGGCGCCATCGAGACGACCGCGCCCTGGCCTGCGTTGAGCCTGGATCCTTGAGCGGCCAGCGCGTCGACGAGGGTCGTCTCGGCCAGCGCCTGCAGCTTGGGGTCGATCGTCGTCAGCACGGTGACGTCGCCTTCGACCGCGCCGATGAAATCGTCGAGCACGTCCATGACGTAGTCGGCGGCGTAGTTGACCGAGCCCGCGCCGATGCGCTCGGCGGCTTCCGCCGGCGCGACCAGCGCGGTCTTGGCCGAGGCCTGCGAGACGAAACCCTGCTCGGCCATCGCCGCGATCACAAGCTGGGCGCGCTTCTCCGCCGCTTCAGGATTGCGGTTGGGCGCGAGGCGCGAGGGCGCCTGCACGAGGCCGGCCAGCATGGCGGCTTCGGCGATGGTCACCGAGCGGGCCGATTTGTTGAAATAGCGCTGGGCGGCGGCCTCGACGCCATAGGCGCCCGAGCCGAAATAGACCCGGTTGAGATAGAGTTCGAGGATCTGGTCCTTGGAATAGGTCCGCTCCAGCCACAGCGCCAGGATCGCCTCCTGGATTTTCCGCGCCGCCGTGCGTTCCTGGGTCAGGAACAGGTTCTTGGCGAGCTGCTGGGTCAGCGTCGAGCCGCCCTGGACGCCGCCGCTGCGGCGCAGATTGTTGACCATGGCGCGGGTCAGGCCGACCGGGTCGATGCCGAAATGCTGGTAGAAGCGCCGATCCTCGATCGCCACGAACGCCTTGGGCAGATAGGGCGGCACCTCGCCGATGGTGATGGTCCGACCGCCGGTCTCGCCACGGTTGGCGAGCAGCGTGCCGTCGGCGGCCAGGATCGCGATGTTGGGCGGGCGCTTGGGCACGGTGAGCTGGTTGATCGGCGGCAGTTGCGCGGCGTGATAAGCGACGAGCCCGCCGAGCCCGATCGCGCACCAGAGGCCGAGCACCATCGTCCAGTAGAACAGCCCGCCGAGCAGCGAGCGGCCCTTGCGGCCGCGTTTGCGCCCGCCGCCGCCAGAACCGCCACGCTTGTCGCGGCGGGGCGGATCGCGGCGCTCGTCCTGGCGGGACGGCGCGCGATAGCCGCGCCCCGGCCGGTCCTCGGCGGACAGGCGAAAGTCGCCGTCGTCGCGGCTTTCGCCACGTGCCCGCTCGAAGGACGGCTCGCGCCGCTCACCGCGTCTTGCCCGGTCGTTCATTCTGTCCCGTTCGAGCCCCGTCGCCGTTTTGCCCGGCAAACTCGCCTGGTCGTCAGACAGGAGTGAAACATGGCGCTTTTAAGGGGCGGTTAAGCGATCGGGACCGGGCAATGGCGGTTCCCGCCCAATGTTGCATTGGCGCAAGGCCAGCTTGCAGCACGAGTCCGGTTGCCGCGAGGGCAACAAGACGGCTATCACGCTCCGGACATGCGTCTCGGGAGGATGCGCCCGCTCAAATCGTCACCGACCGAAATCAGAGAAAGTGCCTGTTTATGAACGCCTTCAATTCGCTCGCCCGCTTCCAGCCCCAGATGCTGGCGTTGCTGCGCATCGTCACCGCCCTCATCTTCATCGCCCATGGCACGCAGAAGCTGTTCGGCTTTCCTGCGCCTCCGGCCAGCGGCCTGCCCGCGATGTTCACGCTGTTCTGGTTCGGCGCGATCCTCGAGGCCTTTGGCGGCCTGTTGATCCTGATCGGCCTGTGGACGCGCCCCGTCGCCTTCATCCTCGCCGGCGAGATGGCCGTGGCCTACTGGATGTTCCATGCGCCGCGCAGCATCTACCCGCTGCTCAACGGCGGCGACGCCTCCATCCTCTACTGCTTCATCTTCCTCTATCTAATGGTCGCGGGCGCCGGCGCCTGGAGCGTCGATTCGCGCAAGGGCTGAAAGCCCGGCTGAACCGAAAAGGCCCGCTTCCTAACGGAGGCGGGCCTTTTTTGTCGGGAGGGTCTCGCGGCAAAGCCCGTCTCGAAACTCAGCGCAGTACAGTTTGGGGACGAGACTCAGACAGCGCCGGCGATCCAGCGCGACAGATCGCTCTTGGGGGCCGCGCCGACCTTCTGCGAGGCCAGCTTCCCGTCCTTGAACAGCATCAGGGTCGGGATCGAGCGGATGCCGAACTGGGCGGGGATCGCCTGGTTCTCATCGACATTCATCTTCACGATCTTGACCTTGCCGCCCATCTCGTCGGCGATCTCCTCGAGCGCCGGACCGATCATACGGCAGGGGCCGCACCATTCGGCCCAGAAATCGACCACGACGGGCTCCGCCGATTTGAGGACGTCGGCCTCGAAGCTCGCATCCGTCACCTTGCTCGTCGCCATGGCCCGTCGCCTTTTCAAAAAATGGAGGTGGCGACCGCGTCGCCTTCGCGCAGAAGCTATGAATGCGCATGGCCGGGGTCAAGGCGCGGGGTCCGCACATCCTTGCACGGCTAACCCGCCATGGCTGCAAGCGCAGCATCCAGCGCGGCGGGCTCGGGCTCCAGACAGGCCAGCGTCGCGGTGTAGATCGCCAGCGCCCGGATCGTCTTGCCGGGATAGATCGCGGCCACCAGAGCGCGATAGGCGGCGAGCTGGGCCAGGGTCGCCGGGGGGATGTCGGCGGCGCTGGCCGGCGGGCGGGCGGCCGTCTTGAAATCGGCGATCAGCACCGTGTCGCCGGCGACCGCGAGCCGGTCGATCTGCCCCGAGACGGCGCGACGCTGGCCATCTGGCAGGACAATCTCGCCGGCGAGCGGCGTCTCGGCGAGCGAGCCCTCGGCGAACAGCGCCGCCAGCGCCGGCTGCGCCAGCAGGCCGAGCGCATCCGCGACGATGCGCTCCCGCCGGTCCGGGCCGACCGCCTTGCCGCGCGCCGATGCGAGCGAGCGTGCCACGTCGGCGCGACGCGCGGCCGCGACGTCCGGCAGCACCTGCAGCAGGAGATGCGCCAGACGGCCTGCCGCGGCCGCCTCCGCGAGAAACGGACCGTCGGTCGGGCGCGTCTCGGCATCGGCGGCCGAGAGCGCGCTGGAGGGTTTCAGCGGCGGGGCCGGCTCCGCTTCGCGCGGGGCAGGCTGGTTCAGCCAGTCGGGCGCGGGAAGGGCCGGCGCGCCGGCGGGTTCTTGCGGCTCCTCCACCCGTCCAGGCGGCGAGATCGTGAAGCGGGCGATCTCGCCATCCCCATCCGGGGCCGGCACCAATTGCAGGCCGGGGACCGAAGCCGTCAGCCCGGCCTCGACCATCCGATACCACGAGCCTTCGGGCGCATCGCCCTTGGCCTGCGCCGCACAGACGATCAGCCGGTCCTCGGCCCGGGTCAGCGCGACATAGAGCAGGCGATGATGTTCCTCGACCATCGCCGCGATCACATCGGCTTTCGCGTCGGCCGTCGCGTCGGCATCCTCGGCGGAAGACGGCATCCAGAGCGGCACGGCTCCTGCGCGCGGCGGTTTGACCACCAGCAGCTTCGGCAGGCGCTTGGCGCCCGGCCGGGGCGCGAGATCGGCGAGGATCACGATCCTGGCCTCCAGCCCCTTGGCGCCGTGCACGGTCATGACGCGGACCTCGCCGGCGCTCGACGACAGATCGCGCTTCACATCGGCAGCCGTGCCCTGGATATGGCGAAGGAAAGCCGACAGCGACGGACCATATCTGCGCTCATGGTCGAGCGCGGCGTTCAGGAAGGCGTCGAGCGCGTCGCCGGCTTCCGCACCAAGCCGGGCCAGCGCCAGATTGCGACCGCCGCCCGGACCCAGCAGATCGGCGAAGAAGCGGAACGGCCCGCAGCGCGCCGCTTCCGCCGTCAGTTCCGTCAGTCTGTCCGCGATGGCGGCATAGCGCGGCTCGCTTTCGCCGGCCTGCCGTAACGCCTCGCGCAGCGAACCGAGCCGCTCCGGCGCGAGCCGCAGCAGGTCGTCGTCGGTCAGCCCGATCAGAGGCGTCTTCAGCGCGATGGCGAGCGTCAAATCGTCCTCGGGGAGCAGCAGCGCCTGGCCCAGCGCCACCAGATCCTCGACCGCCGGATGGTCCGCGAGCGAAAGCCGGTCGCGGCCGGTGACGGGAACGCCTGAATCCTTCAGCGCCTTGACGATCTGCTCGAACAGCGCGCCGCGGTTGCGCAGCAGGATCATCACGTCGCCGGGCGCGAAGGACTGGCCACGATCGTCTCGTCCGGCCTGCTTCCAGCGCGCCAGTACGGTCGCGATCCGGGTCGCGAGCTTGGCCACCGCGCTGCGCCTTTGCGTGGCGTCGACCGGTGCGGTCCAGGCGTCTGGCGGCTCGCGCGCATCGTCGGCCGCGAGCGGCCAGAGATCGACGCAGCCCGAGTCGCCCCGGCGCACCGTGTCGTGCGGCTCCGGCGTGGCCGCGCCGTCGAAGACCAGCCCACGCGCATGCTCCGGCAGGGCGAAGACGGCGTCGACCGCCGCCATGATGTCGGGAGCCGAGCGAAAGGAGGTGTTGAGGCTGACGGCCTCGAATGTCCCGTCGGCTTCCCGAATCGCACGGCCCAGCCGCCGCCTTTCCTCGGCGAAAGCGGCAGGCGCTGCGCCCTGGAAGCCGTAGATCGACTGCTTCTCGTCGCCGACGACGAAAAGCGTGCGCGGTCTTCCGCTCGCCGCGAGCACCTTCTGCATGCTGGTGAATTCGGCGGCGAGCGCGCCGAGGATCGCCCATTGCGCGTCGCTGGTGTCCTGCGCCTCGTCGAGCAGGATGTGGTCGATGCCGGCGTCGAGCTTGTAGAGCACCCAGGCCGCCTCGACGCGCGACAGCAGCGAGCGCGTCTTCGCGATCAGGTCGTCATAGTCGAGCAGCGAACGCAGGCTCTTCTGGCGGCGGTAGGAGGCGAGCATCCGCGTCACCAGCAGCGCCAGCGCGTGACTGCGGTCTCGGATGGCGATGGCGGCGAGCGCATTGTCGGCAGCGAGCACGCACGCGGCGAGGCTTTCCAGGATCGAGAGAAGCTCCGGCTCGAACTCGGATTTTCCCTTGCCGCGGATATTGGCGTTGATGCCGCCGGCTTCGGTGATGAAGCCCTTGCGGCAGAGCGAGACGGGATCGCCATCCTCCTGCCCGGCGAGCAGGCCACGAAGCGCGGCGGCAAAGCCCTGCCGCGTCGCGCTGCCGGCCTCAAGCGCCGCGACCAGTCGCGGCAGCCCGGCCATGACCGAGAGGTCGAGCCGGAAACGGCCCTTGACCTCATCGGCCGCGAGATCGGCGGCGATTCCGAGAAACGCCGCCATGCCGGCGCGCATCTTTCCGGCGTCGCGGGCGCGGCCATCGGCGTCGCTGAACAAGGCGCGCTGGCGCAGCGCCTCCTGAATCATGCCGTCGAACGTATCCTGCGCCGCATGCCGGGCGAGCAGGTCGAGCGCGGCCGCCAGTTCGCCTCCCGGATCGGCGGCGACCTGCGCCAGCAATTCGCGCCGCGCCGCGCGCAGCATCTCGGCTTGGGCCAGATCGTCGGCGACCTCGAAGCGCGGCGGGACGTTCGCCTCGAAGGGCGCGGCCTGCAGCACGCGGGTGCAGAACGCGTGGATCGTCTCGATCCTGAGCCCGCCCGGCGTCTCCAAAGCCTGCGCGAAGAGGCGTCGCGCCGCGGCGAGGTCTTCGGCCAAGGGCGACTTGCCGGTCAGCCCGGCCAACGCCTCGTGCAGTTTGGCCTCAGGCAGCGTGGCCCAGGCCGACAGCTCGCGGAACAGCCGGTTCGCCATGTTGGCGGCGGCGGCCTTGGTGTAGGTGATGCAGAGCAGGCGGCCGGGCGCGACATCGTCCAGCAGCAGCCTGAGCACCCGGTTGACCAGCACATAGGTCTTGCCAGAGCCGGCATTGGCCGAGACCCAGGCGCTGAGGCGCGGCCCCGAGGCCTGCGCCTGACGCTGCCGGGTGAGTTCGGGGACGATCCAGCCCGGCTTCACGCCTCGTCCTCCGAATCGCCACCGGCCGCCGCCCATTCCTTGACGCGGGCGAGCCGGTCATAGGGTGAGGCGTATTTGATGTAGTCCGGCGCGCGGCGGGAGACATAGGCCTCGCGGCCGTCTCGCAAGGCCGCGACATGCTGGAGCAGGCGTTCGAGATGCCGCGCCGCGACATCGGCCAGCCTCTCCTCGCCGAAATCGAGCGGCTTGTCCTTCGTCCAGCCCTTCGGGTCATGGTGGAGCTTGAGATAAAGCACGGCCTCGACCGGCGTCGGGCCGACGACATCGCGAAAGCCGGCGCGGGCCGTGAGCTCGGCTTCGAGCGTCAATTGCGGCGCAAAACCCTTCTCGACCTGCTTCTTGCTTGGTGGCGCGCCGGTCTTGAAATCGATGATCCGCAACAACCCCTTCCGCGTGACCTCGATGCGGTCGGCCCGGCCGCTTAGGCGTAAGGTCGCGCCGTCGGGCAGCTCAAAGCTCGCGCCCGTGCCGCGCTCGACCGCGACCTTGGCGAGATCGGGCCGCCGCCGCAGCTCCCAGCCGATGAAATGGTCCGCCGTCAGCAGGAAACGCGGCCACCAGAACGCCTTCACCTCGGGCGTGTCGTCGAAATCCGCAAACAGCCTGTGGCCGATGGCGATCACTTGGCCCAGCGCGTCTGGCGGCATGGTTGTCGGATTGGCGATGGCAAACTCGGCGACAATCTCGTGCAACAGGTTGCCGCGGTCCTGAGCGCTCGGATCCTCGACCAGCGTATCGAGCGCATCGAGCTTCAGGATCTTTCGGGCGTGAATCACATAAGGGTCACGATAGAGCGTCTCGACATCGGTGACGCTGAGGGCGAGCGGCTGCAGCCGGCGCGGCGGCAAGGGGGCCGGCCGGCCGATCGGTTTGACGGGCGCGGGTGCGCTCAGGGTCGCGGCCAGACCGGAGAGCCTTTGTCCGTCGGTCAGCGAGGCCTTCCAGACTGCGTCCGGCGTCACCGCCTTGAGGCGCTGCCAGAAGCGCGAAGCGATGGTCTCGGCCTCGCCTGACTTGCGGGCGCGGGTCAGCGTGACCTTTCGCGCCATCAGGGCCTGAACGAAGTCATGCGCGGTCTGGCCGATGCGGCGTTCCGGGGCGGACAGACCGAGTTCGGCCCGCATCGGCCGGTTGATGAAGGAGTCGGTCTTCGCCTCCGGCGGCCAGATCGTCTCGTTCAGGCCGCCGAGCACGACATGGTCGGCCTCCAGCAGCCGCGCCTCCAGCAGGCCCCAGATTTTGACGCGCGGATGGCTGCTGCTTGGCCGCCGCACGACGCGCTCGCCGAGCAGGCCATCGAGAATGGCGACGGCGTCGATCGCGCGCCCGCCATCGGGCATCTCGGCTTTCGCGCCGGCGAGGTCGTCGAACAGCCCAGCCAGCGCCTCGCCATCGGGGCCCACGAAGGCCAGCGCCGCCCCGCCTTGCGTCCGGCTCAGCGCCTCGATGGTGGCGCGGGCGGTTGCAACGACGGCGGGCAGTTCGACCGGCTGCGCCGCCAGGGCGCAAAGCAAAGGCGTCAGCGCGCCGTCGAGCGCGTCGAGAAGCGCGGTCGCGGCGGCCTCGTCGACAGCGTCCAGCCGCTGACGCGGACCCGGCACGTGGCGGTCCTCGGGGCCGGGCCGCATCTTGGCCAGGCTTTCGCGCAAACCCGCCATGCCGGGACGCATTGCCCGGCCACGCCAGGAGCCGATCTCCAACGCCGACGCAGCCGCCCTGACGCGTTCGGGCGGCAGGCCGAGCCGGCAGAGCGGATGGGCGAGCAGGTCAATCAGCGTGGCGGGCGCAAGTTCCGACAGCGCCGCCTCCAGCACCAGCCGCAGCAGAGAGCCCGCCGGCCAGCGCGCCAGCGGCAGTCCGGCCGAATCGTCGACCGCGACGCCCCAGCGCTTCAGTTCGACCGCGACTCGCTCGGCCAGCCCGCGATCGGGCGTCACCAGCGCGGCCTGCGCGCCGGGTTCCTCCAGCGTCTCGCGCAGGGCGAGCGCCACGCTCAGGGCCTCCTCGCGCTCGTCTGCGGCCTCGACGAGGCGCAGATCGGCCATGGCGGCGGTGGCATCGGCCTCGCTCAGCCGCTCGGCCAGGCCGGCCCAAAGCTCGGTGACGGAGGCCGGCAGCATCGCCTCGCGCAGCAGCAGGGTCCGGGCGGTGCGGGCCGGATCGGGCTCGGCAAGGCTGATCACGTCGTCGCGCACTGCCTCCAGCGTGCCCAGCAGATGGTGTAGCGCCGCCTGCGGATGGGAGGGAGCGGGCTCGTCGGCGATGGCGCGCCAGGCCTTTTCGGTGAGGTCGAGATCGAGCCCCGGCAGCACGACCGCGCCCTGCGGCAGCCTTGCGATCACGGCCAGCAGCTCGGCGGTGGCGGGAATCGTGCCGGTCGAGCCCGCCGCGATAATCGGCCCCCTGGGCGGGCTCGCCAGCAGGCGCTCGCGCTCGGCCGCCAGCATGGCGTTGCGGAACGAGGCCGGGTCGCATTCGCCCCGCTCGCTCAGGATCGCAGGCCAGGCCTGCCCGAGAATGGCGAGGAAACCGGCATTGAGCTGCCAGATCTGATCGAACCGCGCGGCGTCCAGCATCGCCAAACGCTCGACCGCGACGCCCTCGGTCTGCATCTGGTCGAGCAGTACCGCGAGGTCGCCGGCCAGCCCATAGGCCTCGGCGAGCGTGGCGGGCACCAGCGAAGGCTCGGACGCATCGAGCTTCAGATGGCTGCGGTTGGCGCTGCGGCCCCAGGCTTCGACCAGCCGCGTCAGCAGCATGCGGCGCGCCAGCGGGTCGATCGGCGACATTGCGCCATGCGTCCAGACATCCGCGCCGATCAGCGCCGTTTCGGCCTCGTCGATGTCGCCCAGCGGCACGATGCGCGGCAGCAGCAGCGGCTGACCGCCAAGCTGCTCCGACAGGCAGGCGACGAGCGCGCGCGCCGCGCGCCGCGTCGGCAGGTAGATCGTGGCCCGCGCCAGCGCCATCGGGTCGTCTGGATCGACCAGACGGCCGAAGCGCCCGGCCAGCATCGCTCGCGCCAGCACATTGAGGAAGGGCGCGCCGGGCGGAATCGTGAAGAGGTTCAGTTCAACCATGACCGGCTTTGGCGAAGGCCGCTTCCGCCGGCGCGATCGCCTCGGGCGTGCCGACATGAAGCCATTGGCCCTCCAGCACGGCGCCATGGAGCCGCCCGGCCGCGATGGCGCGGTCGAACAGGATATTGAGCGAGAACGGCCCCTCGGGCGTGTCGGCAAACAGCTCCGGCTTGAGGATGGCGACGCCTGCATAGATGTAGGGCGCGCTGCCGGCCCTGCCGCGCCGCGTCAGCCGGCCGGCCTCGTCGCGAAAGAAATCGCCCGCGCCGTCGAAGCCGATGCTGGTCTCGCGCGGCGCCAGCAGCAGCAGCAGGTCCATGCTGTGCGGATTCCATGCGGCGGCCATCGCGGCGATATTGGAGGGGCCGGCTTCGCTCCAGAGCGAATCCGAATTGATGTGGAAGAAAGGCTCTGAGCCCAGCAGCGGCAGGGCCTTCCTGACGCCGCCGCCGGTCTCCAGCAACTGCGCCCGCTCATCCGAGATCGTGACGCGCGGCTGCTTGCGGCCGGCGACATGCGCCTCGATCTGCCCTGCGAGATGATGGACATTGACGACCGCCTCCTCGATTCCGGCCTCAGCCAGCCGATCGAGCGCATGGTCGAGCATCGCCTTGCCGCCGATCGCGACCAGCGGCTTCGGCAGCGTGTCGGTGATCGGGCGCATGCGCTGGCCAAGACCCGCCGCCAGAACCATGGCGCGGCGGATCGGCGTCGAGGCGGCTGGCGTCACGCGAATCTCCAAAGACGAATGAACCTGCCTCCTGCTTAGCCCGTCATGGTCGGGCTTGTCCCGACCATCCACGTCTTCCTGCGTCAGGAGCCGTGGTCGAGCCGTGGATGCCCGGGCCAAGCCCGGGCATGACGGCGGGTTCAACCGCCCTCGAACAGCCTCGGCAGATGCGCCTGATACCAGTCCTTGAGCTCCTCCAGTGCTGGATGCTCCAGATTGCGGCGCAGATAGGCCTCGATTCGCGGCAGGTGCTTGAGATAGGCCGGCTTTCCGTCGCGCTTGTCGAGGCGGGCGAAAATGCCGGCGATCTTGGTGTTGCGCTGCGCGCCCAGGATCGCATAGGCGCGGGCGAAGGCCGCGAGATCGAAACCGGAATCGTCGTTGCGCCGCGCCGCGCCATAGGCCGCCAGCAGGCGCAGTTCGAGGGAGGCCGGCACGTCGATGCGCGCATCCTGACCGAGCGAGACCAGATCATAGGCCGGGTGACCCAGCACCGCGTCCTGAAAGTCGATCAGCCCGATCTGGGCATGGCCCTGCCGCTCCGGCAGCCAGATCAGGTTGGGCGAATGCACGTCGCGCAGGGTCCAGGTCGCCGGGCCGTCGAGGATTTCGTCGAAGAGCCGGTTCCAGATGCGGCCGAACTCGGCCTGCGTCACCGCCGGCAGCGTGACGCCGGCGATATGGGGCGCATACCATTCGAGGATCAGCTCGCTCTCGATCGCCAGCGCGCCGCGGTCGTAATCGGGTACGACATGGTCGCGACCCTCGGTCACCGGCAGGATCGTCGGCAGGACATGGCGGTGCAGATCGGCGAGCAGCCGCGCCGCCGCCTCGTAGCGCTCGGGAATCGGCGCGCCGTCGATGACGACGCCGTCGTTTCCGAGATCCTCGATCAGCAAGAGCCCGGTCGAGAGGTCTTGCGCCAGGATCGCCGGGACGGAATAGCCGAGCGAGGCCAGCCCGCGATCCATCGCCACGAAGGCGTCGATCGTCTCGGCGAGGTGGGCGATCGCCGAATAGGGCTTGCCCTGCCGGATCGCGGGACCGTCGGGCCGCGGCGGCGAGATCATCAGCACGGCGCTCGCACCGTCGGGATGGGTCAGGCGTTCATAGGCGCGGCTCGAGGCGTCGCCCTGCATGAAGTCGCGGCGCGCCTCGCTCCAGCCGGCCGCATCCAGCAGGCGGCGGGTCGCGATGGCGACGGCGAGCCGCTGACGCCAGAGCACGCCGCCCGAGACGGTGGCGATTCGGCCGGTCTCGGGATTGCCGGGATCGACCTCCAGCACGATGTCGAGCCGGCGGCCGGCGGGCAGGCGCGTGCCGGCTCGGTCGGGCCATTCGACCAGTGTCACCAGCCGGTCGAGGTCTTCCCCCAGGCCGATATCGTCGAGCTCGTCGGGGCTGCGCAGGCGGTAGAGGTCGGCATGCAGCACCGGGCCGCGCGGGGTGTCGTAGCTCTGGACCAAAGTGAAGGTCGGGCTCGGCGCGTCCAGCGCCGGATCGGCCGCAAGCTCGCGCAGGATGGCGCGCGCCAGCGCCGATTTGCCGGCTCCGAGATGGCCCGACAGCGCGACGATGTCGCCCGGTTTCAGGATCGCCGCGAGATCGGCGGCGAAGCGCGCGGTCGCAGCCTCGTCGTCCCAGAGGAGCCTATGCTCGCCCGGCTTGCCGCCAGCATCGCTCATTCGGCCGCGTCCGAGAGCGGCAGCCCCTGCGCCGGGAAGACGGCGGTGACGCGCGTGCCCTGACCGGGCTCGGAGTCGAGTTCGACCCGGCCGCCATGCAGCTCGACGATGGAGCGCACGATGGAGAGGCCGAGGCCGACGCCGCGATGGCGCGAGCCGAGCGAATGGCTTTCGAAGCGATCGAAGACCTTGTCCTTGACCTCGGGCGGAATGCCGCGTCCCTGATCGGCCACGGTGATGCGGACATCGCGACCAATCCGCCCGGCGCTGACGGTGACTGTCTGGCCCGGCTGCGAGAAGCCGATCGCGTTGGAGAGCAGGTTGAACAGCACCTGCCGTAGCCTTTTGCCGTCGGCGCGCAATGGCCCGGTCTGCGGGGCGATATCGACATGCAACGTCAGCCGGCTCTCGGTCAGCCGGTCGGCCAGCCCGGCGGCGGCTTCCGCGATCGTCGCGGCGACGTCGACCTCGGCCAGCTCGAGCGACAGCGCGCCGTTGTCGATGGTGGCGAGGTCGAGGATGTCGTTGATGATGGCGAGCAATGCGCCCGACGAACTCAGGATATGCGAGGCGTAGTCGCGCTGCTTCTCGTTCAGGGCACCGACCGTCTCGGTGCCGAGCAGTTGCGCGAAGCCGATGATGTTGGTCAGCGGCGAACGCAATTCGTAGGAGACGTGGTGGACGAAATCCTCGCGCAGCCGCGAGACCTTCTCCAGCGCCTCGTTCTTCTCGGTCAGGGCGCGTTCGACATTCACCGAGGCCGTGACGTCGGCGAAGGAGATCAGCGTCGCGCCGTCCGGCAGCGGAGCTGCCGCGCAGTCCAGCACAGAACCGTCGCGGCGCTCCATCCGGCAGCGGTAATCCTCGCGCGCGTCGCGCACGCCGGTCACCGTGCTGAGCAGTTCGCTCCAGACATCGTCCTGCGGGAAGAGCGGCCGGCAGAGCTTCACGACCTGGTCGATATGGGGAGCGGCAGTCGCGATGTCCGGCTGCAGCCGCCAGGCTTGGGCGAAAGCCGGATTGGAGAGCTTGAGCTTGCCGTCCGAGCCGAACACGGCGACGCCCTCGCGCAGCGAATCCAGCGTCTCGCGCTGTGTGCGCGACAGCGCGTTGAAGCGCGATTCCAGCGTGAAGCGCTCGGTGACGTCGTCGAACAGATAGGTCACGCCGCCCTGGGGATTGGGGCTGGCGACGACATGGACGGTGCGGCCATCGGGCAGATACCACCAGTCCTCATGGGCGCGCGGGCTGGTATAGGCCGCCTGCACGCCGGCCTTCCAGCTGCGGTAGTCGCCCAGTTCCGGCAGCCGGCGCTCGGCCCGCAGCCGGTCGAGGATCTCGCTGTCGCTCGGCTTTCCGGCGAGGAAACCCGGATCGAGCGCCCACAGGCTCTCGAAGCCGGTATTGGCGTAGACCAGCCGCTGCGAGGCGTCGAACACCGCGACCGCGGTCTTGAGCCGGTCGAGCGTGCGGACATGGGCGTCCATCTGGCGCTGCAGATCGATCCGTACCGCCTCCAGTTCGCTCATATCGGTGGCGAGGCCGGCAAAGCCCGATGGCGTCGGCAGCTCCAGCATGTCGAGCGTGCGGCGCTGTCCGGCGACCACGGCCGGCGCGCGCGCATTGAAGACGGCGCGCTCTCGGCGGGCGGCGGCGGCGGCCTCGCGCTCGTCGCGGTCGAAGAGTTCAAGCCCGTTCCTGACGACCGCCTCGGCATCCGTGGCCTCGACCGCGCGCGCATAGGCGGCGTTGACCCAGCTCAGCCGGCCATCGGGCCGGCGCGTCCAGGCCGGATGCGGCAGGCCGGCCAGCAGCGCCGAAAGCGCCTCATGGTCGGAGGCGAGCGCCTCCAGCTCGCCCTGCAGCGTCAGCGCCCTGGCGCGCTCGCCGGTGACCTCGCGCAGGCGGATGACGGCGCGGCCGGCGACAGGGCGGCCTTCGGCATCGATGAACGCGCCCGACTTGGCGCGCAGGGTGAAGCCGAAAGCCTCGCCGCGCTCTTTCAGCGCATCGGTCGCGAGTTCCAGCTTCTTGGCCTCGACGGGGGCCGCCCATGCGCCATAGGCCAGCGCCAGCGTCGCGCCCGGCGCGCCGAGGAAGCCGCTATCACCCTCGAAGACGGGGGAGGCGTCGCGCCCCTTCCAGCTCACCACGACCTGCGGATCGGAGGCGAGCAGGGCCGAGAGCCGGTCCTGATGGCCGCGCGCCGCCTCGAGCTCTGTCGCGAGTTCAGCCTCGCGCCGGTTCCAGCGTGAGCGCTCGCGGACATAGAAGATCGAGGTGGTCGCGGCGAAGACGGCCAATCCCGCCAGCATGACCGAGAAGCTGCCGGCGCCGAGCCATTCGGCGCGCAGGGGCGAGGATGCGCTCTCGCTCTGGGCGAAAGCGGCCGCCGGGACCTGCGACGCGGCGAGCCCCGCGAGCAGGCCGCGCCTCACGCCTGATTCCTGTCGCCGCGCGCGCATCATTCCCAAAGGTCCGTCATCATCTGGTGAGGCAGGAAGGCCAGCCGACTTAAACGCCCGCTACAACGCCAACGCTCAGGAGCCGCCAATCCCAGGTCGCCTCGCGCGTCGCCGCACCGGACCGAACCCGAATCACCGCCACTGTAATCGTCGCGCGAGTCCGTCAGGAAGTGCTTAATCGGTCGTAAAGCGGAGGATTTCGGGTGCTGTTGCAGCGCAATCGGGAGCGTCTCAACAGATAGACGAAGCCACGAGGCGATCATCTATTAGTGGTATTGCTTCGCCCAAACGAAAAGGGGCCCGGCATGACGCCGGGCCCCTGTCGACATGCGCGAGGCTTGTGCGATGTCAGTAGCGGTAGAGTTCCGGCTTGAACGGGCCGGTCGGGGCCAGGCCGAGATATTTGGCCTGCGCGTCGTTGAGGATGGTCAGCTTGGCGCCGACCTTAGCCAGATGTAGCGCGGCGACCTTCTCGTCGAGATGCTTGGGCAGGGTGTAGACCTTGTTCTCGTATTTGGCGTGGTGGTTCCAGAGCTCGATCTGCGCCAGCGTCTGGTTCGAGAACGAGCAGGACATCACGAAGGACGGGTGGCCGGTCGCGTTGCCGAGGTTCACCAGACGGCCTTCCGAAAGCAGGATGATGCGCTTGCCATCGGGGAACTCGATCTCGTCGACCTGCGGTTTGACGTTGTCCCACTTGAAGTTCTTCAGGCCGGCGACCTGAATTTCCGAGTCGAAGTGGCCGATGTTGCAGACGATGGCGCGGTGCTTCATCGCGCGCATGTGGTCGACGGTGATGACGTCGAGGTTGCCGGTGGCGGTCACGAAGATGTCGGCGCGCGGAGCGGCGTCTTCCATGGTGACGACCTCGTAGCCCTCCATCGCCGCCTGCAGCGCGCAGATCGGGTCGATCTCGGTGACAAGGACGCGGCAGCCGGCCTGGCGCAGCGAGGCAGCAGAGCCCTTGCCGACGTCGCCATAGCCGGCGACGACCGCGACCTTGCCCGACATCATGACGTCGGTGCCGCGGCGCACCGCGTCGACCAGCGACTCGCGGCAGCCATAGAGGTTGTCGAATTTCGACTTGGTGACCGAGTCGTTGACGTTGATCGCGGGGAAGGGCATGCGGCCGGCCTTGGCCAGCTCGTACAGGCGGTGGACGCCGGTGGTGGTCTCTTCCGAGACGCCCTTGATCGCGTCGCGCGTCTTGGTGAACCAGCCCGGATTGGCCTTCAGCTCGCGCTTGATCAGCGCGAAGAAGATGGTCTCCTCGTCATTGCCCGGCTTGTCGAGGAACGCGGCCTTGCCGGCTTCGGCCTCGGCGCCGAGGATGATCAGCATGGTCAGGTCGCCGCCATCGTCCAAAATCATGTTGGGCGTGCCGCCATCGCCCCAGCTCGCGGTCTTGAGGACGTACTCCCAGTACTCCTCCAGCGTCTCGCCCTTGATGGCGAAGACCGGCACGCCGGTCGCGGCGATCGCGGCCGCCGCGTGGTCCTGGGTCGAGAAGATGTTGCAGGACGACCAGCGCACATCGGCGCCGAGTTCGGTCAGCGTCTCGATCAGCACGGCGGTCTGGATGGTCATGTGCAGGCAGCCGGCGATGCGCGCGCCCTTGAGCGGGTTCTTGCCCTTGTGCTCTTCGCGGATGGCCATCAGGCCCGGCATCTCGTCCTGGGCCATGTTGATTTCCTTGCGGCCGTATTCCGCGAGGCTGATGTCCTTGACGATGTAATCGGTCTTCGACACGGGGCGTGCTCCACTGCTGGGTCTATGAATGACGGGCGGGTCCATAGCAGGGCGCGCGGCGGAGCGCAATCAAAGATATAAAGATGTCTTTATGTGTTGATGGTCGGCGCGTGCGGGACCAGGCCCTACTCGCCCTCGCCGAACTTGTCGGCCACCAGCGTCTCCAGCGCCTTCAGCGCGTCCTTCGCCTCGCGCCCCTTGGCCACCACCGTGATGGTCGAGCCGATGCCGGCGCCCAGCGTCAGGATGCCCATGATCGAGGTTGCGCCGACGGTCTCGCCGCAGCGGGTGACGGTGATGTCGGCGTCGAAATTCGAGGCGCATTGCACGAATTTCGCGGTGGCGCGCGCGTGCAGGCCCTTCTTGTTGACGATCTGGAACTCGCCATAGATCGCGCCTGCCGGCACCTCGACCTGCGGGCAGTCGTCGCTGTCGAAGCTCTCGTCCACCGCGCCGCCTGCTTTCACTTGCCCGCCAGCACGCGGCTGGCGACGGTGATGTATTTGCGGCCGGCATCCTGCGCGCTGGTCACGGCCTCGTCGAGGGTCTTGTCCTCGCGCACGCTGGCGAGCTTGATCAGCATCGGCAGGTTGACGCCGGCGACGACGTCGATGCGGCCGGGCTCCATCACCGAGATGGCGAGGTTGGAGGGGGTGCCGCCGAACATGTCGGTCAGGACGATGACGCCCTTGCCGGTCTCGACGGCCTCGACGGCGGCGATGATGTCGCGGCGGCGGCCTTCCATATCGTCCTCGGGGGCGATGGCGATGGTGGCGAGGTTCGCTTGCGGTCCGACGACATGTTCGAGCGCGGCGCGAAACTCCGTCGCCAGATGCCCATGCGTCACGAGGACGAGTCCGATCATACAATCCAGCGCCTGAGAGCGCGCGTGGGCGCCCGGACAAGGTCGCGGTTTATGGGGCAGGTGCGCGCCGCGCGCAAGACATGCGCATGACGCAGTGCCTAAAACTTGTCGAAATCCAGCGTGGCGCGATCGAGGAAGAGATCGAGCGCAGCCAGCGCCAGCCGCTCCTCGCCCGGCCGCCCCATCAGGGAGAGGCGCGGCAGGTCGACGCCGGCGATCGACACGACCAGATGATCCGGCTCCGGCATCCGCGCCGGCTCGGCTCCGGCCAGATCGATGACGAACCGGACCACGGCGGCCGGCAGATACGGTTCCGGCGTCAAGCCGAGGCCGCACCGCTCGACGATGCCTTCCAGCGGCGCAACCGGCCGGGCCAGCAGGCGGCTGCCGGCCGCCGCAAGAGCCGTGCGGTCGTCGGCGACGAGCCTTGCGAACCGCCCGGCCTGCCGGGCGTATGCGATCAGTGCCAGCGCGAGTGTCGTCTTCCCCGCGCCTGACGCGCCCCGGATCAGGATGCCGGCCTCGCCGATCGCAATCGTCGTGGCGTGAACCGTCGAGATCTGGGCCTGCATCGCCTTGTCGGCCCGGGCTTCGACCGCCATTCGGTTCAGCTCGCCAGCGGCACGGCGGGCAGGCGCACGATGAAGCGCGCGCCCAGCCGCGTCGGCTCGCCATCCTCCCCCGCTGGCCCATGCCGGTTCTCGGCCCGGATCGAGCCGCGATGCGCCTCGACGATCTGGCGCGAGATCGACAGGCCGAGCCCGGAATTCTGACCAAAGCCCTCATTGGGACGGTCGGTGTAGAAGCGCTCGAAGACGCGCTCCAGCGCATGGGCCTCGATGCCCGGCCCGTCATCCTCGACCGTGACGACGACCTCGTTGGCCTCGCGGGCCAGGAAGACGCGCACCGGCCTGTCGGGCGCGGAGAAGGAGCGGGCGTTGTCGATCAGGTTGACGACGACCTGGCCCAGCCGGGAATCGTGGCCGATCACGAGGAAGCTGCCCGCTCCGGCGGCGCGCTGGCCGCGACGCTCGACGGAGAGGTCGATGCGCGGCTGGTCGTCGCGCCGCGTCTCGTTCTGGACCGAGACGACGGTGTCGAGCACCTGCGCCATATCGACCGGGGCTGAATCGTCGCGGGCGAGTTCGGCGTCCAGCCGCGACGCGTCGGAAATGTCCGAGATCAGCCGGTCGAGCCGGCGCACATCATGCTGGATTACGGCGAGCAGGCGCCCGCGCGAATCCTCGGATTTGGCCAGGGGCAGGGTCTCGACCGCGCTGCGCAGCGAGGTCAGCGGGTTCTTGAGTTCATGGGCCACGTCGGCTGCGAAGCTCTCGATCGCCTCGATCCGGCTGTAGAGCGCCTTGGTCATGTCGCGCAGCGAACCGGAGAGATGGCCGATTTCGTCATGCCGGCTGGCGAAATCGGGGATCATCTCGCGCGATTTGACGCCCTTGCGGACGCGCTGGGCGGCGTCCGCCAGCTTGCGGATCGGCTCTGCGATGGTGCCCGCCAGCAAGACCGAGAGCACGATCATGACGCCGGCGGCGACCGCGAAAACCTGAAAGATGGCGTAGCGCTCCGAGGCGATGATCGCGTCGATATCGCCCCCTTGCGTCGAGAGCAGCAGCGCGCCCTTGACCGTCCGGAAGCGCTGCACCGGCACGGCGACCGAGACGATGGTCTGCCCGCGCGTGTTGACGCGCACGACGCTGGCGGGAATGCCGTTCAGGGCGCGCGCCACCTCGGTATAGGCGCGGCCATTGGCGTTGGCGAAGTCGTCATAGATCGGCAGATCGGCGCGGCCGAGCCGGCTGCGCAGCACATTCCAGGTCCGCTCCAGCAGAGGCGGCTCGTCGGGCTCGCCGAGCCTCGGCAGATCAAGCCGCAGCACGTCGCCGCGCGAGTAGAGATTGCGCGAATCCAGCGTCAGCAGCCCCTCTCGGTCGTAGATTCGCGCCCGCGTCTTGGTCGGCGTCACCAGCCGGCGCAGCAGCGGGGCGACCTTTTCGGGGTTGATCGAGAAATCGAGCGGGTCTTCGGTCAGGCCCGCGCTCTCGCCGGCCTGCAGCTGGAGCAGCTTGTCGGGGTCGATGGTGATCGTGTCGGTCTCGACCGTCGCCGAGGCCGAGATCGCGCCCGCGATGATCTCTCCCTGCGTCAGCAGGCTCTGCACGCGGGATTCGATCAGCCCTTCGCGGAACTGGTTCAAATAGAGGAAGCCGAGCAGCAGCGCGACCAGGCCGGCGAGGTTGAGGACGACGATGCGGCGCGTCAGGCTGGAGGCTGCGCGCGCCGAGATCGCCCGCAGCGTCAGGCGTCCGAACACGGCCAGACGCCTGCGCCAGGCCGGAACGGCCGGCTGCGGGCGGATCTCGGCTCTGCGTTCGCTCTCGATCGTGGCCATGAGCCTAAAACTGTTCTTTCGTTCCCAACCACCCTCATCCTGAGAAGCGGGCGTCAGCCCGCGTCTCGAAGGATGCTCCAGATGTCTCCGGAGCTTTCTGGAGCATCCTTCGACACCGCTTCGCGGCTCCTCAGGATGAGGGCTGAGAGATAACGACCCTGAGGGCTCAGCCTTCCTTGAAACGGTAGCCGACGCCGTAGAGGGTCTCGATCATGTCGAAATCGACATCGACCTGATTGAACTTCTTGCGCAGCCGCTTGATGTGGCTGTCGATGGTGCGGTCGTCGACATAGACCTCGTCGTCGTAAGCCGCGTCCATCAGGGCGTTGCGGCTCTTCACCACGCCCGGCCGCTGCGCCAGCGACTGCAGGATCAGGAATTCGGTCACGGTCAGCGTCACCGGCTCGCCCTTCCAGGTGCAGGTGTGGCGCTCGGGATCCATGCGCAGCAGGCCGCGCTCAAGCGCCTTGGCGTCCTCGGGACGGGCGGGGGCGGCTGCGTCCTTGGCTCCCGCGCGGCGCAGGATCGCCTTGACGCGCTCGACCAGCAGGCGCTGCGAGAACGGCTTCCGGATGAAATCGTCGGCGCCCATCTTCAGGCCGAAGAGCTCGTCGATCTCCTCGTCCTTCGAGGTTAGGAAGATCACCGGCAGGTCCGATTTCTGGCGCAGGCGCCGCAGCAGCTCCATGCCGTCCATGCGCGGCATCTTGATGTCGAAGATGGCCAGATCCGGCGGGTTCTGCTTCAACCCGTCCAGCGCCGATGCGCCGTCGGTATAGGTCATGATCCGGTAGCCCTCGGCCTCGAGCGCGATGGAAACCGATGTCAGGATGTTGCGGTCGTCGTCGACCAGCGCAATGGTTGGCATAATCTCGGGGCCTCTTCGGCTCGTTGCAATAAATGTCCACTCACGCGAGAGAGCGGCCAAACCATGGCTGCAATCTAGCGATAGCGCGGCGGTCTCGCTACGCCATAAGACAAAAAACCTCTTTTTGCCCGCGAGGTTCCATGCCCGACGCTGCCGCGCCCTCCCCGCCGCCTGCCGCCCGCCCGGCGAGCGACCCGATCAGGCCGACCGACGAGACCGCCCGGACGCTGGCGCGGGGGCTGCTGCGCTCCGCCCGTTCCGCCGCGTTGGCGAGCCTGGGACGCGACGGGCACCCCGCCTCCAGCCTCGTCAGCCTCGCGACCGATGTCGACGGGACGCCGCTGATCCTGGTCTCCGCCCTGTCGGCCCATACCGGCAATCTGATCGCGGACCCGCGCGCCTCCCTGCTGATCGCCAGCGCCGGCAAGGGCGACCCGCTCGCCCATGCGCGCATCACGCTGAAGCTCGCCGCGCGGCGTGTTTCCCGTGAAACATTGCAGGGCGAGCGCGTGCGGCGGCGATTCCTCGCGCGCCAGCCCAAGGCCGCGCTCTATGCCGATTTCGGCGATTTCTCGTTCTTCTCGCTGGACATCCTCGGCGCAAGCCTGAATGGCGGCTTCGGCCGGGCCTATGAGCTTGCGCCGCCCGACCTGCTCAGCGACGCCGCCGCCGCACAGGCTCTGGCCGGGATCGAGGCCGGCGCGATTACTCATATGAACGAGGACCATGCCGAGGCGCTGCAGCTTTATGCGACCGCTCTGCTCGGCGCGCGTAAGGGCAATTGGCGCGCCACGGGGCTCGATCCCGACGGGCTCGACCTCGCGCTCGGCGACGCCGTGCTGCGCCTGCCCTTCCCCGCGCCGGTCGATGGGCCCGGTCCGCTGCGCAAGGTTCTGGCCGAACTGGCTGCGCAGGCGCGCATAGCGGCGCAATCGCCTGATTCACCACGCTGATCTTATTCAATCGATTAATATCAGTTTCTCCCGATCCGAGACTTTCCGATGACTTGAGCCGGCGTCATCATGGGCTTAAGAGCCTGCCACCCTTCGACCTTCTTGCCATGCCGGCCCTAGTATCGGCCCTGGCTTCTTCGCTGCAGAACCAGAGCGGTTGCGTCAGGCGGCCGCGTCCCGGGAGGACATCAGTGGACATCATCGGTCACTACAACGCCGCCCATGGCGCCGAGACCTTCGGCTTCCGCAAGCTGGCCTCGGTGTCCTGGAACCTCGAAGCGCCGCAGCTCTACGAGCGCGCGCTTCAGGCCGGCGAGGGCGAGCTGGCGCGCGGCGGCGCGCTCTGCGCCGACACCGGCACGCATACAGGCCGCTCGCCCAAGGACAAGTTCACGGTGCTCGATGCGCTGACCGAGGACACCATCTGGTGGGACAACAACAATGCGATGAGCCCTGCGCATTTCGAGACGCTGCTGGCCGATTTCCTGACCCATGCCGAGGGCAAGGCGCTGTTCGCGCAGGATCTCTATGGTGGGGCCGATCCGGCGCACCGGGTCAGGGCGCGCGTCTTCACCGAGATGGCCTGGCACTCGCTCTTCATCCGGAACCTGCTGATCCGGCCGCCGCAGGAGGAGATCGCGGCCTATGTCCCCGAGATGACGATCGTCGACCTGCCGAGCTTCAAAGCCGACCCGAAGCGCCATGGCTGCCGCTCGGAGACGGTGGTCGCGATCGATTTCTCGCGCAAGATCGTGCTGATCGGCGGCTCGGCCTATGCCGGCGAGATGAAGAAGTCGGTCTTCACCTATCTGAACTACGTCCTGCCGACCAAGGGCGTGGTGCCGATGCACTGCTCGGCCAATGTCGGCCCCAAGGATGATTCGGCGATCTTCTTCGGCCTGTCGGGCACCGGCAAGACGACGCTCTCGGCCGATCCCGACCGCACGCTGATCGGCGACGACGAGCACGGCTGGTCCAAGGACGGCATCTTCAACTTCGAGGGCGGCTGCTACGCCAAGACGATCAGGCTCTCGGCCGAGGCCGAGCCGCAGATCTTCGCGGCCTCCCAGCGCTTCGGCACGGTGCTGGAGAACGTCGTGCTCGATCCGATCACGCGCGCGGTCGATTTCGACGACGAATCCAAGACCGAGAACACGCGCTCGGCCTATCCGCTCGATTTCATCCCCAACGCCTCGCGCACCGGCCGCGCCGGGGTGCCCAAGAACATCGTCATGCTGACGGCCGACGCGTTCGGCGTGATGCCGCCGATCGCCAAGCTGACGCCGGCCGAGGCGATGTACCACTTCCTCTCCGGCTACACCGCCAAGGTGGCGGGCACCGAGCGCGGGCTGACCGGCGTCGAGCCGGAATTCTCGACCTGCTTCGGCTCGCCCTTCCTGCCGCGCCACCCGTCGGAATACGCCAATCTGCTGCGCGACTTCATCGCCAAGCACCATGTCGATTGCTGGCTGGTCAACACCGGCTGGACCGGCGGGCGCTACGGCGTCGGCCGGCGCATGCCGATCCGCGTGACCCGCCGTCTCCTGAGCGCGGCGCTCGACGGCTCGCTCAACCGCGCCGATTTCCGCCGCGATCCGTATTTCGGCTTCGCGGTGCCGACCTCGGTGCCCGGCGTCGAGCCGCATATCCTCTATCCGGTGAAAACCTGGCAGGACAAGGCGGCCTTCGCCGAGACGGCGAAGAACCTGGTCGGCATGTTCCGCGAAAACTTCAAGCGCTTCGAGAGCCATGTCGACGACGCGGTGAAGGCCGCCGCGCCGGCGAATTCGCTGGCGGCGTGAGCAACATCCTCGACGACCGGAGGCATGGCTCTTCCCTTCCCCCTCGTGAGGAAGGGATAGGGGGCGAAAGGGCAGGCTCGACACGTGTCTTGCGCTCCGCCGTTCGTCCAGACGGTTTTCGTTCGTTGCGCTCACCCGGTCGATCGCCCCCCACCCCTGACCCCTCCCCACGAGGGGGAGGGGAATGCGCCGGACTCCCGCCTGCTGGAGCGCTGTGATGTCGCTCCTGATCCTTGCCTTCCGCCTGCTCGCCACGCTCATTATCGTCGGCGCGACCGCCTGGGGCTGTGGCCTGCTGCTGTTCCGGCTCACTGGCGCGGCCGCCATGCTCGGCGCGATCGGTTTTGGAATCGCCGGACTTGCCGGCGCGACGGGTCTCTGGACCGGCGCTGCAAGGCTGCCGCTATCCTTCGCGGTGATTTTCGTCGGGCTGCTGGGCTGGTGGGCCGGGTTGAAACCCACCCATGAGCGCAACTGGATTCCCGAACTCGCCCGCCTGCCGGCGATCGCGCGCGAAGGCGAGATCATCACCGTCACGAACCTGCGCGATTTCGCCTGGCGCACGGAGCGGGACTACGACCAGCGGTGGGAGACGAAGCGCTACGACCTGACGAAGGTCGAGGGCGCGGATTTGTTCCTGTCCTATTGGTCGGGCGAGGCGATCGCGCATCTGCTCGTCTCCTTCACCTTCTCCGACCAACCGCCGCTGACCTTCTCGATCGAGGTCCGGCGCGAGCAGGGCGAGGAATGGTCCTCGCTGGCGGGCTTCTTCCGGACCTATGAGATGGCCTATGTGGCGGCGACCGAGCGCGATCTCGTCGGGCTGCGCAGCCATGCCCGCAAGGAGGATGTGCGGTTGTTCCGGCTGGCGGCGACACCTGCCCAGGCGCGTGACGTGCTGCTGGCCTATGCCGCCGACGTCAATCGTCTGAGCGCCATGCCGCGCTGGTACAACACGCTGACGACGAACTGCACCACGGTGGTCTACAATATCGTCGGCTCGGTCGCGCCCGGCTGGCGCTTCTCGCTGCCGCTCGATCCGCGCGTCCTGCTCTCGGGCTACCTGCCCGGTTATCTCCAGCGCATCGGCGCTGTCAGGACGGATATTCCGCTCGACGCGCTGGTGGCACAGGGCAAGATCGGCGAGAGGGCGCGAGCGGTGGCGCTCGACGATCCTGAGTTCTCGGCGAGGATCCGCGAGGGCGTGCCGGCGGGGCGACCGTGACAGGCTCCACCAAGCATAGTCACTACCGGAAGAACACCAGCGTCTGCAGCAAAAACAGCGGGATCAGGATCGCGCCGGACCAGAGCATGTAGCCGAAGAAGCTCGGCATCTTCACGCCCCGGTCCTTGGCGATGGCGTAGACCATGAAGTTGGGTGCATTGCCGATATAGGTGTTGGCGCCCATGAACACCGCGCCCGCCGAGATCGCCGCTAGCGTCAGCGCGCCGGTCGTCATCAGCTTCTGGGCATCGCCGCCGCCGAGCTCGAAGAAGACGAGATAGGTCGGCGCATTGTCGAGGAAGGAGGACAGGATGCCGGTCAGCCAGAAATAGGCGACCGTGTTGTTGCTCCCGTCGGGATTGGAGACCAGCGCCACCAGCCCCGAGAACGCCCCGTTCGCGCCCGCCTGCAGCATCGCCAGAACCGGGATGATGCAGACGAAGATGCCGGCGAAAAGTTTCGCGACCTCCTTGATCGGCCCCCAGGTGAACTCGTTGCCGGCGCGGACCTGTTTCGGCGTCAGGATCAGCGAAAGCCCCGCCAGCCCGAGCAGAACGACGTCGCGCACCAGGTTCTGGAGCTCGACCTTGACGCCATGGATGTCGAAGACGACGCCCGGCTTCCAGCTCGCCGACATCAGAATGGCGAGGATGACGCCGCCGAGCAGGACGAAATTGACCTTGCCGTAGAGCTTGATGGCGCGGTCGGGTGTCGGGTCCTTCAGCTGCGCATAGCTCTGCTCCTTGCGGAAGAAATACGTATCCAGAGCGAAAAACAGGGCCAGCAGGATCGCGACCGCCATGATCGTCTCCGGCAGCAGATGCGTCGTCGTCCAGAAGAAGTCGACCCCGCGCAGGAAGCCCAAAAACAGCGGCGGGTCGCCGAGCGGCGTCAGCGAGCCGCCGATATTCGAGACCAGGAAGATGAAGAAGACGACGACATGGACGTTGAAGCGGCGGTCGTCATTGGCGCGCAGGACGGGGCGGATCATGATGATCGACGCGCCGGTGGTGCCGACGAAACTCGCCATCAGCGTGCCGATGGCGAGCAGGGTCGTGTTCGTCGCCGGCGTGCCGTCGAGATTGCCCATGATCAGGATGCCGCCCGCGATGGTGAACAGCGCGAAGAGCAGGATGATGAAGGGGATGTATTCGAGCGCGGCGGTGTGGATCAGCGCGCCCAGCGCCGGGTCGAAGCCGCGCAACAGCACCAGCGGCACCAAGACCAGAACCGCCCAGAAGGCGGCGAACTTGCCGTAATGATGCTCCCAGAGATGCGGGAACAGGATCGGCCCGAGCGCGATCGAGAGCAGCATGCCCGCGAAGGGCAGCGCCCAGGCGAAGCCCATGGTCGCGCCGCCGATATCGCCGGCCGCCGATGCACCGGTGGCGCTGACGCAGACTACCACCAGACCGGCTGCGAGCGAACTGGGCCAGCCGGCCCGGCGACAGTGCGCGCTCATCGCCATCAGTTCAGGTTGAGCTGGGGCGGGGCGTTGAGGTCGAGCCCCGGCAGGCCGCCGCCCGGCGCGCCGAAGCCGGGGATCTGGATCGAGTCGAACTGCTTGTCGATCGACTTCTGGTCGAGCTGGATGGCCGACGCCTTGTAATGCATCACCATCTGCGGGACCGCGATCACCAGCGCCACCATGATGCACTGGATCACCACGAAGGGCACCGCGCCCCAGTAGATCTGCCCGGTGGTCACCGGCTCCATCATGATGCCGGTGACCTTGTCGCGATAGCGCTCCTTGGGCGCGACCGAGCGCAGGTAGAACAGCGCGAAGCCGAAGGGCGGGTGCATGAACGAGGTCTGCATGTTGACCGCGAGGATGACGCCGAACCAGATCAGGTCGATGCCGAGCTTCTCGGCGGCGGGGCCGAGCAGCGGCACGATGATGAAGGCCAACTCGAAGAAGTCGAGGAAGAAGGCCAGCAGGAACACCATCACGTTGACGACGATCAGGAAGCCAGTCGCGCCGCCCGGCAGCCCGATCAGCAGATGCTCGACCCAGACATGGCCGTTGACGCCGTAGAAGGTCAGCGAGAAGACGCGCGCGCCGACCAGGATGAACAGCACGAAGGCCGACAGCTTGGCGGTCGATTCGGTCGCCTGCCGGAGCAGGTCGAAGGAGAGCCGGCGCTTGCCGATCGCCAGCAGGATCGCGCCGGCCGCGCCCATCGCGCCGCCCTCGGTCGGGGTGGCGAGACCGATGAAGATGGTGCCGAGCACGAGGAAGATCAGCGCCAGCGGCGGAACCATCACGAAGATGACCTGCTCGGCCATCACCGAGAGCAGGTTCAACCGGGCATATTTGTTGATCAGCGCGATGACGAAGGAGACGCCGACTGCGATCGACATGGTCAGGACGACGAAATCGGCCCCGGACTTCACCGTGGTGAACATCTTCATGTAAGCATAGGCGGCGGCAAAGGAGATGATGGTGATAACCAGCAGCGAGAACCGCCGGGTCTGCCCGTCGGCGTCCCGCAAGGTCTGCGCCTCGGGCGGGAGGCCCGGCGCGCGCTTAGGATAGATCATCGTGACGAGGAAGATGTAGCCGGCATACATCGAAGATAGCACGAGGCCGGGAATGAACGCGCCTTCATACATGTCGCCGACGGAGCGGCCGAGCTGGTCGGCGAGCACGATCAGCACGAGCGATGGCGGAATGATCTGCGCCAGCGTTCCAGAAGCCGCGATGACGCCTGTCGCCAGCCTGCGGTCGTAGCCGTAGCGCAGCATGATCGGCAGCGAGATCAGGCCCATCGAGATCACGGAGGCCGCGACCACGCCGGTCGTCGCCGCAAGCAGCGCGCCGACGAAGACGACGGCGTAGGCGAGGCCGCCGCGCACCGGCCCGAAAAGCTGCCCGATGGTGTCGAGCAGGTCCTCGGCCATGCCGGAACGCTCCAGCACCAGCCCCATGAAGGTGAAGAACGGGATCGCCAGCAGCACGTCGTTGTTCATCGTGCCGTAGATGCGCTCCGGCATCGCCTGCAGGAAGTTCTCCTGGAACAGGCCGAGTTCGATGCCGACGATGGCGAAGAACAGCCCGTTGGCGGCCAGCGCGAAAGCGACCGGATAGCCCAGCAGCAGGAAGACGACGAGCGCCGCGAACATGACCGGGGCCATGTTGGTCCGCAGGAAATCACCGAAGCCGGCGGCCTGCGCCTCGCCCGTATGAAGGCTGAAGAAAGCGACGGCTGTCAGCGCGAGCAACAGGCCGGCGACGCGCGGGAGGCGGAATGCGGTCATGGGATCAAATCCGGACGAGTGCGGAAATTCAGCGAAATCGGGGCGGCGTCAGGCGAGGCCGTCGGCCCTGGCCTGGTCGAGCAGGCGCTGCGCCTCGGCCTCGGCCGCGGCGGCGTGGCCGCGCAGCGTCTCGTCATCCTCGAGATGGCCGCGCATGATCGCGACCTGCTTGATGATCTCGGAGACGCCCTGGACGGCCAGCATGACGAAGCCGATCACCACCAGCCCCTTGGCCGGCCACTGCGCCAGACCGCCGGCCGAGAGCGACTGCTCGTTGATGGCGTAGGAGCGCGTGAAGAACGGCCAGGAATGGTAGATCATCAGCAGGCAGAACGGCATCAGGAAGAGCGTGTGGCCGATCAGGTCGATCCAGCGCTGCACGGATTTGGGCAGCAGGCTGTTCACGATGTCGATGCGGATATGCTCCTTCACCTGCAGCGTCCAGGAGGCGCAGAGCAGGAAGACCGCCCCAAACAGCATCCATTGCAGTTCGAGCCAGGCGTTTGAGGAGACGTTGAAGAGCTTGCGGATGATCGCATTGACCGTCGCGACGATCACGGCCAGCAGGATGAGCCAGGCGACCTTCTTGCCGATCTGGCTGTTGATCGCGTCGATGGCGCGGCTGATACCAAGAAGCCCCTGCAAAGCATTCTCTCCCGACGATACGCGGCGGCTATGCCGCTCACCTTGGTCCTGTCGTTATCGGAAGCGGCAAGCCTGCACAAGTTCGCAGATTGAGCGGGATTTGCGGCCGCAAAGCTCCGATCGGCCATGGCTGTCGCGCGAGCGTCGTCATGGCGCGGTCATGCTTCGGCCTGGCCGCGCGGGGCTAGCCAGCGCCCGGCGGATCGGGCTACTGCCGCGACGCCCCGACATGATGCGAAGGACATATCCTCGATGCGCGCCACCCTCCTGATGGCTTCGACCGCCCTCATGGCCGCGTTCTCCGCCTCCGGCGCCGCCGCGCAGGTCGCGGTCGCCGAGATCCGGGCGCAGCTTTTCCTGGAGCGCTCGGGCAGGCTGTCGGAGAATCTGGTCGGTGCCGGCAAGTCGCTGCGCAACACGGTGATCGGCGAGGGCGAGGCCGGCGAGCCGGCCGATGCGGTGCTGGTGACGCTCGTCTTCACCGGCGCGAAGAACACGAAATCCTCCGACAAGATCGCCCGCGACCTCGCTTCGGTAACCGTCAAGCAGAAGACGAAGACCGGCGAGAAGATCGCGCTCAGCCGTGTCTATGGCGGCTTCCTGTTCGGCGAGAGCGGCCGCATCCACAAGGCCTTCCTGCTCGACAATGCGACCTGCGCCCCGCTCGACATCGAGGTCAAGGTCGGCAAGTCGTCGAAGACGGCCAGGATCGACTTCACCTGCGGCGAGTGAGGGGCGGGGCCGCCCCGCTCGTCATGGTCGGGCTTGGTGGCTGTTCTCGAGAGATAGCCGCCCGGCGTTTGGGGAGATGATCGGGTTGCTCTTGATACCGGGCTTCAGCCTGAACATGTTGACGGCTCTCCTCTGCTGTCCCGATCGAGACCGAATCGACATGTCCGAGCCTAGCAACGCCCCACTCATGCACGCGACCACGATCCTGATGGTGCGTAAGGGGGCCAAGGTCGTCATCGGCGGCGACGGGCAGGTCTCGCTCGGCCAGACGATCATGAAGGGAAATGCCCGCAAGGTCCGCCGCCTTGCCAAGGGCGCGGTGATCGCGGGCTTTGCCGGTGCGACGGCCGATGCCTTCACGCTGTTCGAGCGGCTGGAGACCAAGCTGGAGCAGTATCCGACGCAATTGCTGCGCGCCTGCGTCGAGCTTGCCAAGGACTGGCGCACCGACCGCTATTTGCGCCGCCTGGAGGCGATGCTGCTCGTTGCCGACAAGGAGGTCTCGCTGCTGATCTCGGGCACCGGCGACGTGCTGGAGCCCGAAGCGAGCGAGCACGGCTCGGTGATGGCGATCGGCTCGGGCGGCAATTTCGCGCTGGCGGCGGCCCGCGCGCTGATCGATGTCGAGACTGATCCCGAGGCCATCGTCCGCAAGGCGATGAAGATCGCCGGCGACATCTGCGTCTATACGAACCACAGCCTCGTCATCGAGACGCTGGAGGCGGCGTGAACGCACCTGCGCCCGACGCCATCGTCTTTCGTCCGGTGACGCTTGCCGATCTGCCGATGCTGGACGGCTGGATGGCGAGGTCGCATTGGCGCGAGTGGTGGGGCGAGCCGGAGACCGAGCTTGCTCACGTGCGCGACATGGTCGAGGGCCGCGATGCGACCTGCCGCCCATTCATCTTTGCCCTCGACGGCGAGCCGGCCGGCTACATTCAGGTCTGGGAGATCGGCCCGCATCAGGTTCCCGAATGGGCCGACGACAATCCGTGGCTGATGGAATTGCCTGCCGACGCCGTCGGCGTGGACCTGTCGCTGGCCGACGGGGCGCGACTGTCGCAAGGGATCGGCTCGTCAGTGCTGTACTGCTTCGTCGCGATGCTGCAGGCGGAAGGGCATATGACCATTATCATCGACCCCGACCCGGCCAATGGCCGCGCCGTGGCGGCCTATCGCAAGGCAGGTTTCCGCCCCGTGCCGTACCTCGAAGGCCGGACGCCCGGCGTGCTCATCATGCAGTTTCACGCGGAAGACGCTTCAAAATGACCTCCTTCTCCCCCCGCGAGATCGTCTCCGAGCTCGACCGCTTCATTGTCGGACAGAACGACGCCAAGCGCGCCGTCGCCATCGCGCTGCGCAACCGCTGGCGGCGCCAGCAGTTGGAGGGGCCGCTGCGCGAGGAGGTGAGCCCTAAGAACATCCTGATGATCGGGCCCACCGGCTGCGGCAAAACAGAGATCGCGAGAAGGCTTGCCCGGCTGGCCAACGCGCCCTTCCTCAAGGTCGAGGCGACGAAATTCACCGAGGTCGGCTATGTCGGCCGCGATGTCGAATCGATCGTGCGCGATCTGGTCGAGGTCGCGATTGCGCTGGTGCGCGAGAGCCGGCGCAAGGATGTGCAGGCCAAGGCCCATGTCGCGGCCGAGGAGCGCGTGCTCGATGCGCTGGTAGGCTCGACCGCCAGCCCCGCGACGCGCGACTCGTTCCGGCGCAAGCTCCGCGCCAACGAACTCGACGACAAGGAGATCGAGGTCGAGATCGCGAGCGGCGCGTCCGGCCCGCCGATGTTCGAGGTTCCCGGCATGCCCGGCGCGTCGATCGGCGCGATCAATCTCGGCGACATGTTCGGGAAGGCCTTTGGCCAGAAGGGCAAGCCGCGCCGCGTGCTGGTCAAGGACGCCTATGGCCCGCTGCTGACCGAAGAGAGCGACAAGCTGATCGACCAGGAGGCGATCGTCCAGGCCGCCATTCGCGAGGTCGAGAACAACGGCATCGTCTTCCTCGACGAGATCGACAAGATCTGCGCCCGCGAGGGCAAGGGTGGCGCGGACGTCTCCCGCGAGGGCGTGCAGCGCGATCTGCTGCCGCTGATCGAAGGCACGACGGTGGCCACCAAGCATGGCGCGGTGAAGAGCGACCACATCCTGTTCATCGCATCTGGCGCTTTTCACGTCTCGCGGCCCTCCGACCTGCTGCCGGAGCTGCAGGGCCGCCTGCCGATCCGCGTCGAACTGCAGCCGCTCGACATCGAGGATTTCAAGCGCATCCTGACCGAGACCGAGGCCAGCCTGATCAAGCAGACCGTGGCGCTGATGGCGACCGAAGAGGTCACGGTCGATTTCACGCCCGATGCGATCCACGCCATCGCGCGCATCGCGGTCGATGTGAACTCGACGGTGGAGAACATCGGCGCGAGGCGTCTCCAGACGGTGATCGAGCGCATCCTCGACGACATCTCCTTCACGGCGCCCGACCGTTCCGGCGAAAGCGTCACGATCGATGCGGCCTATGTGGAAAGCCGTATCGGCGATCTGGCAAAAAACGCCGATCTGAGCCGGTTCATCCTCTGATGCAGCCTCCGGCCGACGGCGCGCCGGAGCCCTCACGCCTCGCCCGCGACTCCGCCATGGTCGGCGCGGCGACGATCCTGTCGCGGCTGCTCGGCTTCGCCCGCGACGTGCTGATCGCCCGCCTGCTCGGGGCGGGGCCGGTCGCGGATGCGTTTCTGGCGGCGCTGCGTCTGCCAAACCTTGTGCGACGCGTGCTCGGCGAGGGTGGTTTGAATGCGCCGTTCGTGCCGCTCTACATCGCCGTCAAAGGCGAGGCCGGCGACGCGGCTGCGCAAAAATTCGCCGGCGAGGCGGTCTCGCATCTGGCGCTGCTGCTGCTCGTGCTGGTCGGGCTCGGCGAGGTCTTCGCGCCCTGGGTCGTGCTCGGCCTCGCCGGCGGCTTCGCCGACGAGCCGGCGACGCTTGCGCTGGCGGCGCATTACACGCGGCTGATGCTGCCCTTCCTGCTGTTGACCACGCTGGCGGCCATGCTGGCGGCGATGCTGAATGCGGAAAAACATTTCGCGTTGGCGGCGCTCGCGCCCGCCCTGATGAACGCGATCCTGCTCGGCGCGCTGCTGGCGCTGCTCGCGGCAGGCAGCGAGCCGGCCTTTGCCGCGCCATGGCTGGCGGGTCTCGTCAGCCTGACCGGCCTCGCCCATCTCGCGCTCATCCTGTTCGGCCTGCGCAAAACAGGCCTGCCGCGCCCGAGCCTGCACTGGTCGCCGGAGATGAGCAGCCTCCTCCGCACCGGCGGCGCGACTTTGCTGGCGGCCTCGTCCGCCCAACTCGTCCTGCTGGCCGCGACCCAGATCGCCTCGACCGAGCCCGGCTCGGTGGCGGCGCTGTATTACGCCGACCGCGTCTTCCAGCTTCCGCTCGGCTTCGTCGGCGTCGCGATGGGAACCGTGGTGCTGTCGGAGATGGCGGCGGCCTCCGCCGCAGAGCACGACGCCGCGCTCGGCCGGGCTCTGGCGCTTGGGCTGGCGCTGGCCATCCCGGCCGCAACGGCGCTGGCGCTGCTGGCCGATCCGATCGTCTCAGTATTGTTCGAACATGGCCGCTTCGGCGCGCAGGATCGCCAGCGCACGGCCGCGGCGCTTGCCGCCTTCGCGCTCGGCCTGCCCTTCGCTGTAATCGCGAAAGTGTTGGGCCAGGTCTATTTCGCCCGGCAAACGCCGCGCCTGCCGCTTCTGGCGGGCGGTCTGGCGCTGCTGGTCGCGGTCCTCGCTGGCCTGATACTGACGACGGAGGGGCGCGCGGCGGAGATGGCCGCGCTGGCCGCGAGCCTCGCCTTCGTCGCTCAAGCAGGGCTGCTGGCGGTCGCGCTGCGGCGCTCCGGCCTCTGGCGGCCGAGCCTAGCATCCTTGCGCCCGATCGGGGCTACGCTCCTCGCCAGCGCGGCGATGGGCGTGGCTCTTCTCGTCGCTGGCGACGCGCTCGCAGGCGCGCTTGCGCCCGGCCAGCCGACGCTCTGGCGCGTCGCCGCTCTCACCGGCTTGTGCGCTGGCGGGTTCCTCGCCTACGCCCTGCCGGCCGTTCTACTGGGAGCCCTTGGGCCTGGCCGCTTCAGCTTGCGCCTCTTGCGCAAGCGGCGGGGTTGAGCCAGAACGCGCCTCCTTCCAGAGACGGATTCAGATTTCAGGTCGTATCGACCTGAAATCTGAATCCGTCTCTGCAACTCAGAGTTAGAGCTTGATGTCGTCCGAAAACCGGTTCCCACTTTTCGGCATCATGCTCTAGCCCGGTTCGTGATGACGGAGCGCCCGATGGCGGCCTTTCACCAGCGCGTCTTCTCCGGCATGCAGCCGACCGCGACGCTGCATCTCGGCAATTATCTCGGCGCGCTGACCAACTGGGTCGCGATGCAGAAGACCCATGACTGCATCTATTGCGTCGTCGACATGCACGCGATCACGCAGAGCTTCGATGTCTGGGGCGGCCCCGCAGAACTGACCCGCGCCACGCGCGAGGTCACGGCGGCCTATGTCGCGGCCGGCGTCGATCCGAAACAGAGCATCATCTTCAACCAGAGCCAGGTGCGCCAGCATGCCGAACTCGCCTGGGTGTTCAACTGCGTCGCAAGGCTCGGCTGGCTCAACCGCATGACCCAGTTCAAGGAGAAGGCCGGCAAGGACAAGGAGAACGCCTCGATCGGTCTCTACGCCTATCCGGCGCTGATGGCCGCCGACATCCTGCTCTACAAGGCGACCCATGTTCCGGTCGGCGAGGACCAGAAGCAGCATCTCGAACTGGCACGCGACATCGCGCAGAAATTCAACAATGATTTCGGCGCGCAAATCGCCGAGCGCGGTCTGGGCACAGGCGAGCTCGGCTTTTTCCCGCAACCCGAGCCGATGATTCAGGGCCCGGCCCCGCGCGTGATGAGCCTGCGCGACGGCACGAAGAAGATGTCCAAATCCGACCCGTCGGATTACTCGCGCATCAACCTGACCGACGACGCCGAGACCATCGCGACCAAGGTCCGCAAGGCCAAGACCGACCCGGAGGCGCTGCCGTCCGAGGAGAAGGGTCTGGAGGGCCGGCCGGAAGCGGAAAATCTCGTCGGCATCTATGCCGGACTGTCGGGCGCGACCAAGGCGCAGGTGCTGTCGGAGTTCGGCGGCGGCCAGTTCTCCGGCTTCAAGGCGGCTCTGGTCGATCTCGCGGTCACCAAGCTCGCGCCCATCGCCGGCGAGATGCGTCGCCTGTTGGCCGATACCGGCCATATCGACGCGATCCTGAACGACGGCGCCGACCGGGCGACGGCGATCGCGGCGCCCGTCATGGCCGACGTCAAGGACATCGTCGGCTTCGTCGGCCGACGCTGAGGGCGCCTCACGGACGACACATTCGGCGCCGCCCTTGCGCTGACCAGGTCTTGCATTGACTTGGCGGCGCGGTTCACCATGCCGGCTCCTGGAAGCGGCGACAGGATGAGAACATGGTCAAGCGACGGCGGTCCTATGAAACGGGCCATCGCCCGAAATTCCTCGCGGTCGTCGACGACAGCGACGAATGCGCCAAGGCGGTGCGCTTCGCCGCGCGCCGCTGCGCCCGCGTCGGCGCGGCGATCGTCCTGCTCGGCGTCGTCACGCCGCCCGAACACGAGACCTGGCTCGGCGTCGGCGAGGTGATGCAGGCCGAGGCCGAGGAGCAGGCGCAGAAGCTGCTGGACGAAGCCGCCGCCTCCGTGCGCGCGCTCGCAGGACTGGAGCCAGAGAAGGTCGTGCGCACCGGCGACAAGGCCGACGAGGTCGTCAAGCTGATCGAGGCCGACGAGGACATCTCGCTGCTCGTTCTGGCCGCCGGCGCGGGCCGCGACGGTCCCGGCCCGCTGGTCAGCGGCCTCGCCGGCAAATCGGCCGCCAGCTTTCCGATTCCGGTCGCGATCGTGCCGGGCCATCTGGAGGACGAGGAGATCGACGCGCTGGCGTGAGGGTTGCCGCTGGAATCATTCCAGCGACGCGCCTATATCCAGTGCAGGAACGGCGGCCTTGACCCGCCGGCGCCGGAGGATTGTCCCATGTTCATCCAGACCGAAGCGACGCCCAACCCCGCCACCCTGAAATTCCTGCCCGGCCGCACGGTGATGGCCGACGGCACGCTTGAACTGCGCGAGGCGGGCCAAGCCGAGCGTTCGCCGCTGGCCCAGCGCCTGTTCGGCGTCAACGGCGTCTCCGGAGTCTTCCTCGGCTCGGACTTCATCACCGTGACCAAGTCGGATGGCGAGTGGCCCCATCTCAAGCCCGCTATCCTCGGCGCGATCATGGAGCATTTCATGTCGGGCGCGCCGGTCCTCTCGGACGGCTCGCAGGCCGACGTGATCGAGGAGGGCGAGTTCTTCGCGCCCGAGGACGCCAAGACCGTCGAGACGATCAAGGATCTGCTGGAAACCCGCATCCGCCCGGCGGTGGCCGGCGACGGCGGCGACATCACCTTCCGCGGCTTCAAGGACGGCACGGTCTACCTCGCGATGAAGGGCTCCTGCGCCGGCTGCCCCTCCTCCACCGCGACGCTGAAGCACGGCATCCAGAACCTGCTGCGCCACTTCCTGCCGGATGTGCGCGAGGTCGAGGCGGTCTGACCAACGCATAGCCTGATGCGCATCCTCGCCATCGACACCGCGCTCGGCGCCTGCTCGGCCTGCGTGCTCGACGCCGGTTCGGCCGAGCCGCTCGCCATCGAGCAGGTCGCGATGGAGCGCGGTCATGCCGAGGCGCTGATGCCGATGATCGAGCGCGTCATGAATGCGGTCGAGGGCGGCTTCTTCTCGCTCGACCGCGTCGCCGTCACCGTCGGCCCCGGTAGCTATACCGGACTGCGCGTCGGCATCAGCGCGGCGCGCGCCATCGCGCTGGCGGCCGCGATCCCGGCGGTTGGCGTCACCACGCTGGCGGCCGTGGCCGCGCCGCTGATCGGACGCGAGTCGGGACGCGTCATCGCGGCCGCGCTCGACGCCCGCCACGGTCAGGTCTGGTTTCAGGCGATGACCTCGCAGGGCAAGCCGCTGGTGGCGCTGCGCCAGGTCAGCCACCGCGACGCCGCCCGCGCCATCGGGGCAGGCCCGGTCAGCATCGTCGGCTCGGCGGCGCAGGCCGTCGCCAACGAAGCCTGGGCGATCGGCCTCGACGCGCTGATCCTCGACGAGAGCCGCGCGCCCGATGTGATGTGGGTCGCACGGCTGGGCCTGATCGCCGATCCGGAAGCCGCCCCGCCGCGTCCGCTCTACCTCAAGGCCCCCGAAACGACCCCGCAGGACTCAGCCCGCCTGCCCCGGCGCTGAAAACGAGTCTTGCCTGGGCTAGAGTCTGTGCCATCAAGCGCCATGGACTGGCTGCGCCGACTGCTCAATCCCGAATCAGGCCCGGCCCGCACCGGGCGGCTCCATGTGCGCCATGCCCGCCATGTCGCGGCGCTGCACCATGCCGGCGGCTTCGCGCGCGGCTGGGAGCCGGGCGAATGCGCGGCGCTACTGGCCGACCCCGCCGTGCTCGCGGACGGCGTCTATCCCGGGCAGGGGCCAAACCCGGTCGGCTTCGTGATCTCGCGCATGGCGGCCGGGGAGGCGGAAATCCTCAGCATCGTCGTCGCGCCCGGCCGGCGCGGCGACGGGTTGGGGCGCGGGCTGCTTTCGGCCCATCTCGGGCATCTCGCGGCGCGCGGCGTCAGTCAGGTCTTCCTCGAGGTCGAGGAGGGCAACCTGTCGGCCGAGCGGCTCTACCGGCATTTCGGCTTCAGCGAGGTCGGCAGGCGCAAGGGCTATTACATCAAGGCCGATGGCGGCCGGACCGAGGCCGTGACGATGCGGCTCGATCTCGCATGACAGATCTGCTCGCATGACGGGGTTCAGCCCCGGCGCTATGTTTCGACTCGGCTGGCTCGGCGCGGCCACGCTCGTTTTGCTGCCGGCCCAGTTGCTCGCAATCCAGCTTGGCGCAAGGACGGCGGCGGTCGTCCCGAAACTCTATCACCGCCTCGTCTGCCGGGCGCTCGGCGTGCGCTGCACGGTCACCGGCGCGCCACCACCGCCGGGCGCGGGCGGGCTGATCGTCGCCAACCACGTCTCCTGGCTCGACATCGCGGTGATCGGCGCGCAGCGCCCGCTCTCCTTCGTCGCCAAGAGCGAGGTCGCCGACTGGCCGGTGATCGGGTTGTTGTCGAAGCTCCAGCGCACCGTCTTCATCGACCGCATGCGCCGTGCCGCCACCGCCGATGTCGCGGCGCAGATGGGCGCGCGGCTTTCAGCCGGCGAATCGGTCGTGCTGTTCGCGGAAGGGACGACGGGCGACGGCACGCGCATCCTGCCCATGCGCTCCTCGCTGCTGGGAGCGGCGCACGCCGCTCTGGGCGAGGGCGGCGGCGACGTCACCGTTTACCCGCTGGCGATCAGCTACACTGGCATCCACGGCATGGCCGGCGGTCGGGCTGAGCGCAGCGCGCTGGCCTGGTACGGCGACACCGAGCTTGCGCCCCATCTCAAGGAGGTGCTGGCCATGGGCGCTATAGACGTGGTGCTGGCCTGGGGCGAGCCGATCGCGATGGGCGCAAAAACCTCGCGCAAGGAGGCGACGAGGCTGGCGGAGATCGCGATCCGAAGCGCGCGGCAGCGGGCTGTGACGGGGCGGGCAATGGGCGAATAAGGTATCAGGGCTCGTCCGGGAAAATGCACTCCGGCATGGCGGGCTCATCCGCGATCTCGGGTAAGCTCTCGTCCAGCGGGGTCCAACTTTGGACCAGAGCGATCAGCCCTGTGGTTGCCCGAACGGCTTCAACGATAGGCTGATCGGCTAAGTCGTTCATTGCGGCAGGTGATTTGCTCACATCGATCTCCCAAGGCGCAGATCGAAGTATGTGTCCAACGTCCGACATCGGCAATCGAGGTTGGCTCGCTCATTGCTTGACGAGGCTGCCCGCTCCAAATCATTTCCCCGGACCGCGATCCGGGGTAAGGAGACGCTTTGGAGCCTCACGACCCGCCGCGCATGAAAACCGTCCACATCAAGTCCTTCGGCTGCCAGATGAACGTCTATGACGGGCAGCGCATGGCCGATATCCTGGGCCAGCAGGGCTATGAGGAGACGGCCACGCCCGAAGGCGCGGACCTGATCCTGCTGAACACCTGCCATATCCGCGAGCGTGCGGTGCAGAAGGTCTATACCGAGCTCGGCAAGCTGCGTGACCTGAAGACTGCGCAACTGGCCAATGGCCAGCATACCCGGATCATCGTCGCCGGCTGCGTCGCGCAGGCCGAGGGCGCCGAGATCCAGCGCCGCCAGCCGGCGGTCGATCTCGTCGTCGGTCCCCAGGCCTATCACCGCCTGCCGGAGTTGCTGGAGCAGGCGAAGCGAGCCCGCACGGTCGATACCGACCTGCCGGTCGAGGACAAGTTCGGCTTTCTGCCTGCGCCGACCCCGAAGGCGATCCGCGCGCGCGGCATCTCCGCATTCGTCACGGTGCAGGAAGGCTGCGACAAGTTCTGCGCCTTCTGCGTCGTACCCTACACGCGCGGCGCGGAATTTTCGCGCCCCGTGGCGCAGGTGCTGGCCGAGGTCGAGAGGCTGGCGGCGGCAGGGGTGCAGGACGTCACGCTGATCGGCCAGAACGTCAACGCCTATCACGGCGAAGGCGAGGGCGGCGTCTGGGGTCTGGCGCGACTGATCCATGCGGTCGCCGACATTCCCGGCATCGCGCGCATCCGCTACACCACCAGCCATCCGCGCGACATGGGGGACGATTTGATCGCAGCCCATCGCGATCTGCCGCAATTGATGCCGTTTCTGCATCTGCCGGTGCAGGCCGGCTCCGACCGCATTCTCGCGGCGATGAACCGCAAGCACACCGCCGACGAGTATCGCCGGATGATCGAACGCATCCGCGCGGCGCGGCCCGACATCGCGCTGTCGTCGGATTTCATCGTCGGGTTTCCGGGAGAGAGCGATTCCGAATTCGAGGATACGATCCGCCTCGTCGACGAGATTGGCTTCGCCTCGAGCTATTCCTTCAAATATTCGCCTCGCCCCGGCACGCCCGCGGCCGACCTCGTCGAGCAGGTCGCGCCCGAGCTGATGAACGAGCGGCTTTATCGCCTGCAGGAGCGCATCGAGCATCACCGTCAGGCCTTTAACCACGCCATGGTCGGGCGCACTGTCGAGGTGCTGCTGGAGCGTGTTGGCCGCCATGCCGGCCAGCTTGCGGGAAAGACGCCCTGGCTCCAGGCTGTGCAGATCGAGACGGAGACGAATCAGATCGGCGACAGGGTGCAGGCGGTGGTCGAAAGGGCAGGGTCGAATTCGCTGTTCGGCCGGCTGGTGTCTGCCGTTCCAGGCTCTCCGACGGGGATCGCGGCATGAGCCGGCGCGGCGCGCCCCACTATGTCTCGCTCTCGGGCTCCGCCTGTCATCAGGCAGACATCGTCACGTTCGGTTATGCGTGCTTGAGACCCGGTCTCGCGATTCCGTGCGGCCGGAAACCCTGCCAGGGAGACGACGCATTTGGCACAGGCTGACCAGGCGACTCCGAGACAAGACCGTGGCCCGCGGCGTGAGCAGGGCGCGACATTGCCCTCCCAGCGCGCCGAGAGCTTCACGCGCGAGAATCTGACGCGCGAAGCCCTGCCCGCCACCGAGGTCCTGCTGTCCTTCGACGACAACCGCCTCGCGAGCCTGGTCTTCGGCCACTATGACCAGAACCTCGCCCATCTCGAGCGCAGGCTCGGCGTCGTCGCCAGCCCCAACGGCAACCACGTCACCATCAAGGGGCCGCGCGAGACCGCCGAGCAGGCCGGCCGCGTGCTGAAGACGCTCTATGCCCGGGCCAAGGCCGGCGCCTCCGTCACGCTCGGCGAGGTCGATGGCGCGATCGAGGAGAGCAATGTCCAGCGCTCGCTCTTCCCCACCGCCGACGCCGGAAAGGCCTCGTTCGACGCGATCGTCACGAGAAAGCGGGGCCCTGTAAGGGCGCGCAACGCGGCGCAGGACGCCTATCTGCGCCAGCTCAAGCGCAACGAGCTCGTGCTCGCCGAAGGGCCGGCCGGCACAGGCAAGACCTGGCTCGCGGTCGGGCATGCCGTCTCGCTGATCGAGCAGGGCGTGGTCGAGCGCATGGTGCTGTCGCGCCCTGCCGTCGAGGCCGGCGAGCGGCTCGGCTTCCTGCCCGGCGACATGCGCGAGAAGGTCGATCCCTATCTCAGGCCGATCTACGACGCGCTCAACGACTTCATGGAGGCGCGCCATGTCGAGCGCGCGCTGCAGACCGGCATGATCGAGATCGCCCCGCTCGCCTTCATGCGCGGCCGCACATTGACCAATGCCGTGGTGCTGCTCGACGAGGCGCAGAACGCCACCTCCGTGCAGATGAAGATGTTCCTGACCCGGCTCGGCGAAGGCTCGCGCATGATCATCACCGGCGATCCGACCCAGATCGACCTGCCGCCGGGCCAGCGCTCCGGGCTGATCGAGGCGGTCAGGTTGCTTTCGGGCGTGGAGGGCGTCGGCCATGCCAAGTTCGAGGAGGGCGACGTCGTCCGCCATGATCTGGTGCGGCGCATCGTCATGGCCTATGAGGGCGCTGCGCGCCGCGAGCGCGAGGAGCGTGAGGAACGCATGCGTCCGCCAGAACCATCTGCTCCGCTTGAAGACGAGAGCGAGGGGCTGAAGCGCACCCTGTCGCGGGAGCGGCCGCGATGAACGACCGACCTCGCGCGCGGCGCCCGGCGCCGCCTGCGACCTCCTCCACGGCCGGGACCATCCGGCCGACGCTGTCTCTCTCGGTCAGAATCCAGGCGAAGCTCTGGCGCTCGCTGCCCGATCTGCGCCCGCTGATCGACGCAGCCACCCATGCCGCCATCGCGGTGTCCCCCGTGCAGCCGCTCGACGGGGCCGAACTCAGCCTGCTGCTGACCGACGACAGGCGGATCCGCATCGTCAACCGCGACTGGCGCGGCTTCGACAAGGCGACCAACGTCCTCTCCTTCCCGGCCGCCCCGCCCGACAGGATCGCGCAGAGCCCCGCGCTGGGCGATGTGGTGCTCGCCTATGAGACCGTGGCGCGCGAGGCTGAAGCCGAAGACAAGCCGATCGCCGATCATCTCAGCCATCTCGTCATCCACGGCCTGCTGCATCTGCTGGGCGAAGATCACGAGACGGACGCCGACGCCGACCGCATGGAAGCGCTCGAGATCGCGGCGCTCGCCAGCTTGGGCATCGCCGACCCCTATGCGGATTCCGAGCCGCTCGACGAAACCCCCGTTTTTTCCCAGGCATCATGAGCGACGACAGTCGATCCACCACGAGCGATCAGGCCGGGCGCGGCCTTGGCCATTGGCTCGGCCAGTTCCTCGACAGGCTCGGCCTGCGCGGCGGCGGCACGATCCGCGAGGACATCGCCGAGGCGCTGGCGCAGGACCAGGAGAACGGCCAGTTCGCCGATCTCAGCGCCCAGGAGCGGGCGATGCTGTCCAATGTGCTCAGCCTGCGCGAACGCCGGGTGGGCGACGTGATGATCCCGCGCGCCGATATCGTCGCCGTGCCGAGCGACGCCACGCTGGACGAGGTTTTGACCATTTTCGGCAATGCCGGGCATTCGCGCCTGCCGGTCTTCGACGATTCGCTCGATGATCCGCGCGGCATGGTCCATATCCGCGACTTCATGACCTTCATCGCCGGGCGCGCGAAGACGGAAGAGGCGACGATCCCGCCCAGCGCGCCGCTGCACGATCTCGCCGCCGTCGATCTGAACTCCACGCTGGCCACGGCGAAAATCCTGCGTCCCGTGCTCTACGTTCCGCCCTCGATGCCGGCGGTCGATCTCCTGGTCCGGATGCAGGCGACGCGGACCCATATCGCGCTGGTGATTGACGAATATGGCGGCACGGACGGGCTGGTCTCGATGGAGGATCTGGTCGAGATCGTCGTCGGCGACATCGAAGACGAGCATGATCTCGACGATGGTCCCGCCATCGCCGCGCTAGAAGACGGGCGCTACGCAGCCGACGCCCGCGCCACGCTGGAGGAACTGAAGGCCGCGACCGGCATCGACCTGTCGCAGGCCGAGATCGCCGAGGACATCGACACGCTGGGAGGGCTGATCGTGACTCTGGCCGGGCGCGTCCCCGCCCCGGGTGAAACGATCGAGGGACCCGAGGGCCTCGTCTTCGAGATCGTCGACGCCGATCCGCGCCGGATCAAGCGGATCAGCATCCAGCGACGCGATACGGAAACGGGTCTGGTTGCGCCGACGGAGGCCAATTGATGCGCCTGTCGGCGGTGGCCGACGGCGTCATCCTCGCCTGGGGCTGGCGTCGGCGTCTGATTGCGCTTGGCGCCGGAGCGTCGGGCGCGCTCGCTTTGCCGCCGCTCGATCTCTGGCCGCTGATCGTCCTCCCGATGACGGTAGCGGTCTGGCTGATCGACGGCGCGGTCGGCGAGACGGTCTGGCGGCGCGTTCGCGCGGCGGCGGCCGTCGGCTGGTGGTGGGGCTTCGGTTTCTTCCTCGCCGGTCTGTGGTGGCTCGGCGCGGCCTTTCTCGTCGAGGCCGACAAATTCGCCTGGGCGATGCCGCTCGGCGTCGTCGCGCTGCCGGCGGGTCTGGCGATCTTTCCGGCGCTGGGCTTCGCCCTCGCCCGCCTGCTCTGGCCCCACAGTGCGGGCCGCATCCTGATGCTGGCCGCGGCGCTGGCGTCGAGCGAATGGCTGCGCGGCCATGTGTTGACCGGCTTCCCCTGGAATGTCTACGGCATGATGCTGGCGGGCCAGCCGCAGATCGCGCAGTTCGCCTCGCTTGTCGGGCTCTACGGCCTGACGCTCGTGGCGGTGGCGGTGGGAGCCGCGCCGGCGATGCTCGGCGGCCATGAGGGCGGCCTGCGCCGCTGGCGCGCCCCGGTCGCGGCGCTTGCGGTGGTGGCCGGGCTCGTCAGTTTCGGGCTCTGGCGCATCCCGGCGCAACCCTCGCCGACGGTGGCCGGGGTAAAACTGCGGCTGATGCAGCCCAATCTGCCTCAGGACGCCAAATTCAGCGCCCGCAACAGCGAGGCCATCCTTGCCCATTATCTGGCGCTGAGCGACCGGGCGACGAGCCCGACCACGCTCGGCGTCCAGGACGTGACCCATCTGATCTGGCCGGAATCGGCCTTTCCCTTTCTGCTCGGGCGCACGCCGGCCGCGCTGACGCGGATCGCGGCGCTGCTGCCGCCCGGTGCGACCCTGATCACCGGCGCGGCCCGCGCCGGCGAGGAACTTCCCGGTGAAAGCCGGCCGCCGATCTTCAATTCGGTGCAGGTCGTCGACGACGAGGGCGTCATCCGTGCGAGCTACGACAAGGTCCATCTCGTGCCGTTCGGCGAGTATCTGCCGGCCTTCCTCGGCAGACTGATCCGCGGCGTCGGCCTGTCCGAATTCGTCTCGGTGCCGGGTGGCTTCGCGGCTGGCCTGAGGCGACAGCCGCTCGCCATTGCCGGCCTGCCGGTGGCGTCCCCGCTGATCTGCTACGAGATCGTCTTTCCCGGCGAGGCGACGCCGCAGGGTCCGCGCCCGGGCTTCCTGCTCAACCTGACCAATGACGGCTGGTTCGGCCAGACCAGCGGGCCCTACCAGCACTTCGCTCAGGCGAGGCTCCGCGCGGTCGAGGAAGGGCTGCCTCTGGTGCGCGTCGCCAACACCGGCATCTCGGCGGTGGTCGATGCCTATGGCCGCGTCACCGGCTCTCTGGCGCTCGGAACCGAGGGCGTTCTCGATGCCGGATTGCCCCGCAGCGGCCCTGTCACGCTCTATGCGCAGCTCGGGGATGCTCTGTTCGCGGGGCTTCTCGCCGCTTTTATGCTGCTCTCGCGCATCTGGCGGCGCTGATCATCCCATCTGGAACTTTTTTTGCTGGGACGGATGGAGGTTCTCCATGGAACCATGTAAATTGATAAAATGAAATCCCGTCTGCGGGATTGAAGGTGTCCGATCGCAAGCCGTCCAGGGACCGCCGCTGATGATAGTCAAGAAGGTGCCGAACCCGATCGACCGCCATGTCGGCGCCCGCGTCCGGATGCGTCGCATGCTGGCTGGCGTCAGCCAGGAAAGGCTCGGCGAGGGCCTCGGCCTCACTTTCCAGCAGGTGCAGAAATACGAGAAGGGCTCGAACCGGATCAGCGCCAGCCGGCTGCAGCAGATCGCCAAGATGCTCGACGTGCCGGTGGCGTTCTTCTTCGACGGCGCGCCGACCGGCGACATGCCCCAGGGCGGCTTCTCCGACGCGGCCTCGACCGCCTATGTCTCGGATTTCCTCGCCACCAGCGAAGGCGTGCAGCTCACCAAGGCTTTCGTCCGCATCAAGAGCGCCCGCGTGCGCCGGCGCATTGTCGACCTTGTCGAGGCGTTGGCCGAGGAAGACAGCGGAATCGCCTGATCCGGCGTTTTCTCGTTCGTCAGGACGAACGAAGCTCCCGATAAAAGGATTGTGCTGCTTGACGGCGAACGCATCCGCTGCAAAGAGGATGCCCGTTTTCGCCTAGCCGTTCGTCCGCTGCGGCCGATCGGCTGCATCTCCTCACCGAAGGATGCCTTGCCCGTGTCACGCCAGAACTATCTCTTCACCAGCGAGTCGGTCGGCGAGGGCCATCCCGACAAGATCTGCGACCGGATTTCCGACGAGGTCGTGGACCTGTTCTTCAAGGAAGCCGCCAAGGCCGGCATGGATTCAGGGCTTGTCCGCGTCGCCTGCGAGACCCTGGCCACGACCAACCGCGTCGTCATCGCCGGCGAGGTTCGCACCTCGCTCGACGAGAAGGCGATGAAGAGCAAGGTCAAGTCGGCGGCCCGCAAGGCGATCCGCGCGATCGGCTACGAGCAGGACGGCTTCCACTGGAAGAAGTGCAAGATCGACGTGCTGCTGCACGCGCAGTCGGCCGATATCGCCCAGGGCGTCGATGCCGCCGGCAACAAGGACGAAGGCGCGGGCGACCAGGGCATCATGTTCGGCTATGCCTGCCGCGAGACGCCCGAGCTGATGCCGGCGCCGATCTACTACGCCCACAAGATCCTCGAAGTGCTGGCCAAGGCCCGCCACGCCAAGGAAGGCGCCGCCGCCAAGCTCGGCCCCGACGCCAAGAGCCAGGTCACGGTCAAGTACGAGAACGGCAAGCCGGTCGGCGTCACCCAGATCGTGCTTTCGACCCAGCACATCGACGCCTCGCTCTCCTCGGCCGATGTCCGCAAGATCGTCGAGCCCTATATCCGTGCGACCCTGCCCGAGGGCTGGATCGGCAAGGACACCGTCTGGCACGTCAACCCGACCGGCAAGTTCGTGATCGGCGGTCCCGACGGCGACGCCGGCCTGACCGGCCGCAAGATCATCGTCGATACCTATGGTGGGGCTGCTCCCCATGGCGGCGGCGCCTTCTCGGGCAAGGACCCGACCAAGGTCGATCGGTCCGCGGCCTATGCGGCGCGCTATCTCGCCAAGAACGTGGTGGCGGCCAAGCTCGCCGAGCGCTGCACGATCCAGCTCTCCTACGCCATCGGCGTCGCCAAGCCTCTCTCGATCTATGTCGATCTGCACGGCACCGGCAAGGTCGACGAGGCGAAGCTCGAAGCGGTCCTCGGCGAGGTCATGGACCTGACCCCGCGCGGCATCCGCACGCATCTGCAGCTCAACAAGCCGATCTACGCCAAGTCGGCAGCCTATGGCCATTTCGGCCGCAAGGCCGGCCGCGACGGCAGCTTCTCCTGGGAGAAGACCGATCTGGTCGACGCCCTGAAGAAGGCCGTCGCCTGATCGCATCCGCGATCGAGCGCCATCGGGCCGGAGCAATGCTCCGGCCCTTTTTCTTTGGGCGAGCGTCATCTAAGAGCGCGCATGACCGACGAGCATCACGACGAACGCGCCTTCTTCGGCCGGCGCAAGGGCAAGGCGCTGCGGCCGGGCCAGAGCGCTCAGATTGAGGGCACGCTGCCGCGCCTGCGCCTGCCCGAGGGCGACATCGCCGATCTTGCGCCGTTGTTTCCGCGTCCGGTGACGGCCATCCGGCTGGAAATCGGATTCGGCGGCGGCGAGCATCTGCTGCATCGCATGCGCGAGAGCCCCGATATCGGCTTCATCGGCGTCGAGCCCTTCGTCAACGGCATGGCGAAATTCCTCGGCGTCATCGAGCGCGACGGGCTGGACAACATCCGGCTCTGGGACGGCGACGCGGCGCTGCTGCTGCCGCGACTGCCGGCCGGCTCGCTCGACGCCGTCGACCTGCTCTACCCCGATCCCTGGCCCAAGCGGCGGCAACGCAAGCGCCGCTTCGTCTCGGACCGGACGCTTGGCCTGCTCGCGCGGGCGCTGGCGCCGGGCGGCCGCTTCCGCTTCGCCAGCGATATCGACGACTATGTCGGCTGGACGTTGTCGCGCCTGCTGGCGTCGCCGGAATTCGACTGGACGGATGAGCACGCCGACAACTGGCGCGAGCCCTATCCCGGCTGGGTGCGGACGCGCTACGAGGCCAAGGCCGTGGCGGCGGGCCGCGTGCCGAGCTATCTCACTGCTGTGCGTCGCGCATCCTGAGGAAGCCCAACACGCGCTGCGCCGTCGAGGTCTGCAGGTTCCGGAAGCTCTGGCGCGCCTTCTCTACGGCGGAATCCGATTTGCCGAGATCCTTGCGCAGGCCGATCAGCGTGCGCGTCGTCTCCCAGGACCAGCCCAGCCCGCGCGCCACCAGCAGTACCGCGTCGCGGTCGGGCCCGAGAATGACCTGTTCCGTCGCCGGCAGCCCGAGCTGCGCCAGCACGGAGACCGCGCCCATGGCGTGCTCGGTCGCGCCGGCGCCGGCGAATTCGGCCACCTTCGCTTCGTTTAGCAGCCCGGCTTCGTTGAGGCGGTTGATCTCGGCCAGGGCTGCGCTGATCTTGCCGATGTCGTCGCCGATCTGGGCCTGGGCCGCGACCGCTTGTGCGCCGCGTTCGATCGCGCCATCGACCGCGCCGGCCATGGCCGGCTCCATCGAGGCGCTGAGCCGCCGCCGCGCCGAGTTCTTCGCCGCCGTCATCAACTGGTCGCCGAGCTCGGAGGGGATGTCGCGCCTCGTGCCGAGCGTCGCCTGCAGGGCGTCGTCCTGCACGGCGCGCATCACCAGCACGCCCATGCCATGGCGCGAGAAGCGCGCGCTCTGGTTGGAGGCTACCGCATGGGTGACGACGCGGCCGCCGCGCAGGATCAGGAAGTCCGTCACCGGCTCGCCGAGATCGGGCCGCTCGGTGATGGCGAGCATGTGGTCGCGGCCCTTGGCGGCCGAGATCGCGACGAGGTCCTGGTCGCTCAGCCGCGGCGAGCCGATCAGCACCGGCCGCGCGACGGCGATCTCGTCGAGCGCGAGCTGGCGGACCACGCCGCCCGGCGCATTGGGGACTTCGGCCAGCCGCTCGGCCAGTTCGATGCGTGCGCGCACTTCGATGGCGCGCGAAAGCCGGCCGATGACGACGTCGAAGACGCTGACCTGGTCCTCGGCCATGCCGCTGGCGGTGCTCAGGAACAGATCCGTCAGACGCGACAGGATCTGGACGCGCTCCTCACCGGAGCCGCGCACCATCGTCGCTTCGAGATCACGCAACAGCGCGCTGACCGAACTCATCCCGCAACCCCACTCAAACCGAACGCGAACATGGTGACGCACAAGAATGACCATCGCGTTAGCGCCGGCGCAGAAACTCGGCCGTCGTGACAGGCATGGGAGAAGGCGGCTTGCATGGAACCGCAAGCCGGACTAAATAGCGCCTAACAGCTCTGGTAACGGCGCAAGCCGACGATCAAGAGTGGGCCTGCCGGCCCGCTCTTTTTTGTTGGCCGGACGCCTGACCGGAGCAGGGATCTAAAAAATTTGGAGCATGTCCATGCTCCAAACAGGCAGCCCGGGCATGAACGAGCCGATTTCACCAGATCAGGACCATCGCATCGTCGTCGAGAACGGCGTCGCCGCGCGCGTCGCCGCCATCATCGAGCCGGCGATCGTCGATCTCGGCTACCGGTTGGTGCGCGTGCGCGTCACCGGCCAGAACGGCTGCACCGTCCAGATCATGGCCGAGCGGCCCGACGGCACGATGAATGTCGAGGGCTGCGAGGCAGTCAGCCAGGCGGTGTCGCCGGCGCTCGACGTCGACGATCCGATCCAGGCGGCCTATCATCTCGAGGTCTCGTCGCCGGGCATCGACCGGCCGCTGGTCCGGGCCGGCGATTTCGAGCGCTGGGCCGGCCATCTCGCCAAGATCGACACGCAGACCGTCGTCGCCGGGCGCAAACGCTTCCGCGGCATCCTGCGCGGCATCGACGGGCCCAATGCCCTGCTTGCCCGCGACGATGCGAAGTCGGAAGAGGAGCGCGACGTCGCGATCCCGATGGCGCTGATCGCCGATGCCCGTCTGGTGCTGACCGACGCGCTCGTCACCGAATCGCTCAGGCGCGGCAAGGCCGGCCTGCCGCCCGAGATGCCGACGGTCGATGAGATTTCGGCGCCGCCGAAGGGCAAGAAGAAGTCGCTGGGACCGCGTCCGGACAAGAAGCCGGGCAAGGTCTCGCCAGACCTTGAAACAGAACAAGACGTCAACACGGAAGAGGAGTGAGCGTCATGGTCGTCAGCGCCAACAGGCTCGAACTGCTGCAGATCGCCGATGCGGTCGCCCGCGAAAAGTCGATCGACCGGCAGATCGTCGTCGATGCGATGCAGGACGCGATCGCCAAGGCCGCACGCTCGCGCTACGGCGCGGAGACCGACGTCCATGCCGAGATCAACACCAAGACCGGCGAGCTTCGCCTCGCCCGCCATCTGCAGGTGGTCGATCTGGTCGAGAACGGCGCGACCGAGATCACCGTCGCCGAGGCCAAGCGCCACAACCCGGCGGCCCAGGTCGGGGACGTCATCGCCGATCCGCTGCCGCCCTTCGATTTTGGCCGCATCGCGGCCCAGTCGGCCAAGCAGGTCATCGTGCAGAAGGTGCGCGAGGCCGAACGCGACCGCCAGTACGACGAATACAAGGACCGCATCGGCGAGATCGTCAACGGCGCGGTCAAGCGCGTCGAATACGGCAATGTCTTCGTCGATCTCGGGCGCGGCGAGGCGATCATCCGTCGCGACGAGATGATCCCGCGCGAGACCTTCAAGGTCGGCGACCGGGCCCGGGCCTATGTCTACGACGTGCGCCGCGAGCCGCGCGGCCCGCAGATCTTCCTGTCGCGTACCCATCCGCAGTTCATGGCCAAGCTCTTCGGCCAGGAAGTGCCGGAGATCTATGACGGCATCGTCGAGGTCAAGGCGGTCGCCCGCGATCCGGGCTCGCGCGCCAAGATCGCCGTGATCAGCCGCGATTCCTCGATCGATCCGGTCGGCGCCTGCGTCGGCATGCGCGGCTCGCGCGTGCAGGCCGTCGTCGGCGAATTGCAGGGCGAGAAGATCGACATCATCCCGTGGTCGCCCGACATCGCGACCTTCGTCGTCAACGCGTTGCAGCCGGCCGAGGTCGCCAAGGTCGTGCTCGACGAGGAGGCCGACAAGATCGAGGTCGTGGTGCCCGACGAGCAGCTCTCGCTCGCCATCGGCCGGCGCGGCCAGAACGTGCGCCTCGCCTCACAGCTCACCGGCTGGGACATCGACATCCTGACCGAGGCCGAGGAATCGGAGCGCCGCCAGAAGGAGTTCCTGAGCCGCACCGAGATCTTCATGAACGCGCTCAACGTCGACGAGACCGTCGGCCAGTTGCTCGCCTCCGAAGGCTTCCGCACGGTCGAGGAGGTCGCCTATGTCGAACCCACCGAGCTTGCTTCGATCGAGGGCTTCGACGAGGACACCGCCGCCGAGATCCAGTCGCGCGCGCAGGAGTATCTCGCCGCCATCGAGGCCGAGTTCGACGAGAAGCGCGTTGCGCTCGGCGTCGAGGACGAACTGCGCGAAGTCGAGGGCGTCACCACCGCGATGATGGTGGCGCTCGGCGAAAACGAGGTGAAGACCGTCGAGGACCTCGCCGGTTGCGCCACCGACGACCTCGTCGGCTGGACCGAGCGCAAGGATGGCGAGAGCACCCGCCATGCCGGCTATCTCGACGGCTTCGACCTGTCGCGGCACGACGCGGAGGCCATGGTCATGGCCGCGCGCGTCAAGGCGGGCTGGATCGAGGCGCCGGTCGCCGAGGACGCCGAGCCGGCCGAAGACGAGGTTACCGAGGCCTGAGGCGGATCGCCGCGATGAAGCCCGCCGCAGCGATGCGCTCGGACCGCAGGGACGGGCCGGAGCGAAGCTGCGTCGTCAGCCGGGCGGTGAAGCCGCCCGACGACCTGATCCGCTTCGTCGTCGGTCCCGATGGCGTGCTGACGCCGGACCTCAGGCGCAAGCTGCCGGGCCGTGGCGTCTGGGCGAGCCTCAGCGCGAAAGCCGTGGCGGAAGCGATCAAGCGCAGGGCCTTCGAGCGCTCGCTCAAGGCCAAGGTCTCGGTGCCGGTCGATCTCGTGGCGCTGATCGATGGGCTGATGCAGCGCGACGCGCTGCAGGCGCTGGCCATGGCCAACAAGGCCGGGCTCGTGCAGGCCGGTTTCGCCAAGGTCGAGGCGATGGTCGGCTCGGGCCGCTGCGCGGCCGTGATCGCGGCCAGCGACGGGGCGGAGGACGGGCAGCGCAAGATCGGCCAGGCCCTGCGGCGCGTCGAGATCGCCCGCCAGGACGATGGTCTGAAGCCGCGCAAGGTCCCGGTCGTGGGTATTTTCGCAGCGGCTGATTTGGAATTGGCGTTGGGGCGGGCACATGTGATACATGCGGCGCTTGCTCCGGGACCGGCGGCCGAGGGTTTCCTCTCCCGCTGGCGTCGGCTCGTCCGCTACCGGACGGACGATGCCGGTGCGATCGAGCCGGATGATCTGGCCGACCCCGTAGAAACAGATGACGTGACGACGCGCATAGCGGTTCCGGACGCGGCAAATCCGGAAGCAGCAACGCCAGACGCGGCGAGACCGAAAGCGGCAGGACCGAACGAATAATGAGTGATACCAAGACCCCGGGCGACAAGACCTTGACTGTGAGTCCCCCGAAGACCCTGACGTTGAAGCGCCCCGAGCAGAGCACTGTTCGGCAGAGCTTCTCGCATGGGCGCTCGAAACAGGTCGTTGTCGAGGTCAAGCGCCGCGTCGCCGGCTCCGATGTCAAGGAAACGGCCCCCGCCCGGGTCACCCCGGCTCCCGTGCAGCCGGCGCAGACCCGCGCCGCGCCGCCGCCGGCTCCCGTCGCTCCGCCGCGTCCCGCTGGCGGCATGCTGCTGCGGACCCTGTCCGAGGACGAAAAGGATGCGCGTCAGCGCGCCCTCTCCGATTCCCGCAGCCGTGAGGCCGATGCCCGCGCCGCCGCCGAAGCCGAAGCGCGCCAGCGCGCGGCGGTCGTCGAGCGCGAGCGTCAGGAGCGCGAAGCCGCCCTCGCCCGCCAGCGCGAGGAAGAAGAGCGTCGCCGCCAGGAAGACGACCGCAAGCGCCGCGCCGAAAGCGCCGCACGCCAGCGCAGCGACGAGCCGCAGGCTCCCCGCGCTCCCCTGCCGCCGCGCGAGGTTGCGCCCGCGCCGCAGGGCGATGCTCAGCCCGCGCCCGATCCGTCCTATCAGCCGTCGCCGCGTCCGGTCCCCTCCGGTTCGCGCCCCGAATTCGCGCCGCGCACCCCGATGCGCGATGTCGGCGCCCGTCCGCCCCGGATCGACCCTCCCCGTCCGCCGCGCGCCGAACCGCCGCGTCCGCCGCGCCCGCTCGACGCGACCGCTCCCGGCGAGCCCGCCGTGGCGCGCCCGACGCGCCAGGCGCCGTCGACCGCGGCGCCGCGCAGCCGTCCCGACGATGGTGAGGCGAGGCCAGCCTTCCGGCGTCCCGGCGGCTTTGCCGGCGGCCCGGCGCGTGCGCCAGTGCCCGCGCCCAAGGTTCCGAAGGTCGGCGAGAAGCCGCGCGGCCGCCTGACGCTGTCGACCGCGACCGGCGGCGACGACGAGCGCACGCGTTCGGTCGCCGCCTTCCGTCGTCGCGTCCAGCGCATGACCGGGCATCGCGCCTCGGACGTCGCGAAGGAGCGCGTGATGCGCGAGGTGATCGTCCCTGAGACGATCACAATCCAGGAACTCGCCAACCGCATGACCGAGCGCGGCGTCGACGTCATCCGCCTGCTGATGAAGCAGGGCGCGATGCACAAGATCACCGATGTGATCGACGCCGACACGGCCCAGCTCGTCGCCGAGGAAATGGGCCACACCGTCAAGCGCGTCGCCGATTCCGACATCGAGACCGGCCTGTTCGACGATGCCGATGCCGATGACACGCTGGTTTCGCGCCCGGCCGTCGTCACCATCATGGGCCATGTCGACCACGGCAAGACCTCGCTGCTCGACGCGATCCGCCAGACCCATGTCGTCACCGGCGAGGCCGGCGGCATCACCCAGCATATCGGCGCCTATCAGGTGAAGACGCCGTCGGGCGCGCAGGTCACCTTCATCGACACGCCGGGCCACGCCGCCTTCACGGCGATGCGCGCCCGCGGCGCCAAGGTCACCGACGTGGTGGTGCTCGTGGTCGCGGCCGATGACGGCGTCATGCCGCAGACGGTCGAGGCCATCAACCACGCCAAGGCGGCCGGCGTGCCGCTGATCGTGGCGATCAACAAGATCGACAAGACCGACGCTGCGCCCGAGCGCGTGCGCGCCGAGCTGCTGCAATACGAGATACAGGTCGAGACGCTCGGCGGCGAGACGCTGGAAATCGAGGTTTCGGCCAAGACCGGCAAGAACCTCGACAAGCTGCTGGAGGCGATCGCGCTGCAGGCCGAACTGCTCGACCTCAAGGCCAACCCCGATCGCGCCGCCGAAGGCACCGTGATCGAGGCCAAGCTCGATCGTGGCCGCGGCCCGGTCGCGACCGTGCTGGTCCAGCGCGGCACGCTGCGCACCGGCGACATCGTCGTGGCGGGTTCCGAATGGGGCCGCGTCCGCGCCCTGATCGGCGATACGGGCGCGCACATCAAGGAAGCGGCTCCGTCGCTTCCTGTCGAGGTGCTCGGTTTCAACGGCACGCCCGAGGCCGGCGACCGCGTCGCGGTGGTCGAATCCGAGGCGCGCGCCCGCGAGATCACCGATTATCGCGAGCGCCAGAAGCGCGACCGCATCGCCGCGCGCGGCGGCGGATCGGCGGCGGGCCGCTCGCTCGCCGAGATGATGCGCGACCTGAAGGAGGGCGCGGGCCGCAAGGAATTCCCGCTCGTCATCAAGGGCGACGTGCAGGGCTCGGTCGAGGCCATCGTCGGCACGCTCGAGAAGGTCGGCAACGAGGAGGTGCGCGCCCGCGTGCTGCAATCGGGCGTCGGCGGCATCACCGAATCCGACATCACGCTCGCCCAGGCTTCTGGCGCGGCCGTGATCGGCTTCAACGTCCGCGCCCACAAGGAAGCGCGCGAGGCGGCCGAACGGGCCGGCGTCGAAATCCGCTACTATAATATCATCTACAACCTCGTGGATGATGTGAAGGCGGCGATGTCGGGTCTGCTGGCTCCGACGCTCCGCGAAACCATGCTCGGCAACGCGCAGATCCTCGAGATCTTCGCGGTCTCGAAGGTCGGCAAGATCGCCGGTTGCCGGGTCACCGACGGCACGATCGAGCGCGGCGCGAATGTCCGCCTGATCCGCGACAATGTCGTGGTTCATGAGGGCAAGCTCGCCCAGCTCAAGCGCTTCAAGGACGACGCCAAGGAGGTCGTGGCCGGCCAGGAATGCGGCATGTCCTTCGAGAACTACCAGGACATGCGCGCCGGCGACGTCATCGAGTGCTATCGCGTCGAGGAGATCAAGCGCACGCTCTGATCGTGCCCGACCGGCACAGAGCGCGCTTCGACCTTTCATCCTGCAAGACATCATCTTGGAAGACATGGCCGGGCTCCAGCCCGGCCATGATTTTTGAACCGTCCATCCGGTCCGATCCCGGAGAACGAGAGCCATGGCAAAACCAGCGAAATCCTCAGGCGCAAACCAGCGGCAATTGCGCATCGGCGAACTGATCCGCCACGCGCTCGCCGAACTGCTCTCGCGCGGCGACATCCATGACGAGGTGTTGGCCAAGCACGTCGTCACCGTGCCCGAGGTCAGGCTCTCGACCGATCTCAAGCTCGCGACCTGCTTCGTCATGCCGCTCGGCGGCGGCGATGTCGGGCCCGTGCTCAAGGCGCTGAACACGCACAAGAAATACATTCGCGGCGAGATCGCCCACCGCGTGAACCTGAAATTCGCGCCCGATCTCCGCTTCCTGCAGGATGGGAGCTTCGCCGAGGCCGAGCGCGTCGATGCGCTGCTCTATTCCGACAAGGTGCGCCGGGACATCCTGAAGCAGCCGCTGCGGATCGACCAGATCGGCGCGGACGGGAACGCTGCGGACCAAAAGGCAGGCGACGATGAGTGACGTCGTCGGCTCCGACGAGCAGACCGCGCAGCCGGACGCCGGCGATCAGGCCTTCGCGCCGCGCCCCAAGAAGCGCGACGTCCATGGCTGGGTCGTGCTCGACAAGCCGGTCGGCATGACCTCGACCCATGCGGTCGCGGTGGTGAAGCGCGCCTTTGCCGCCAAGAAGGCGGGCCATGCCGGCACGCTCGATCCGCTGGCCTCAGGGCTCTTGCCGATCGCGCTCGGCGAGGCGACCAAGACCGTCCCTTTCGTCATGGACGGCCGCAAGGCCTATCAGTTCACCGTCGCCTGGGGCTCGCAGACCAACACCGACGACACCGAGGGCAAGGTCATCGCGACCTCCGGGCTGCGCCCCGATGCGACCGCGATCGAGGCCCTGCTGCCGCGCTTCACCGGCACGATCAGCCAGGTGCCGCCGCAGTTCTCGGCGATCAAGATTGCGGGCGAGCGCGCCTACGACCTCGCCCGCGACGGCGAGGACGTGGTGCTGGAGGCGCGGCCCGTCGAGATCGACGCGCTGCGGATCGTCAGCCATGACGGGGTGGCCACGACCTTCGAGGCCGAATGCGGCAAGGGCACCTATGTCCGCGCCATCGCGAGAGACCTGGGATTGGCGCTCGGCTGCCTCGGCCATGTCGCGCATCTGCGCCGCACCCGCGTCGGGCCGTTCGACGTAGGCGATGCGGCGCTCGTCGAGACGCTGCGCGAGAGCCCCGAGCAGGCGCAGGCCGCGCTCCGGCCCGTGAGCGCCGCGCTGGCGCTGATCCCGGAGATCGTGATCCATCGCGATGCGGCGCTGCGTCTCAAGCGCGGCCAGAGCGTGCTGCTGCGCGGACGCGATGCGCCGGTCGAAGCGCCCGCCGTCTACGCGACCTGCGGCGGCGTTTTGATCGCCACGGGCGAGATCGCGCAGGGCGAGTTCGTGCCGCACCGGGTGTTCAACCTGTAGGGCGCACTGGATCGATGCATCGGCCGGTCGCATCCGTAGCCGGCTTGCAACCAGGACATGTAATTCAGCTTTCAAATTATACCTTTGCTTGCCAGCATTCATAAGTCTGATGACTTATTTATACTACGCAGAATCGCCAAATCGGATCATTATTGCCTTGCCAGAAAAAAGAATGGCGAAATCAGTCTTTCGATCGCGAATAAAAAGCGAGAGTTGACCGGTTCTTAACCAATTTCCTGCAAACTTATATTACCGCCATCTTCGCAGCTCCTCGCTGCCGGTCGGGCGTGGAGGCTTGCGGAGATCACCATGTCAGCGGCAATCGCAACATTCTTCAGCAACAGGACGATCGGGACCAAGATCGCCGCGGTCGTCGCAATTCCCATCGTCAGTCTCGTGATCCTGCTGTCCAGTTCCCTGCCCTCGTCCTGGCGGGCGGCGCAGCAAGCCGATGGCGTCGCGCAGATCGCCAATGTCGTCGCGAGCTTCGGTGAAACCGCTCACGAACTGCAGAAGGAGCGCGGCGCCTCGGCGGTTTTCGTCGGCGCCAAGGGCGCACGCTTCGGGAGTGAGATGACCGCGCAGCGTCAGGTGACCGACAAGACGCTCGATGCCTTCAAGACCAGCATGCAAACGCTCGAACAGATCAAGCAGGCGGGGAAACTGCGCCTGTTTCGCCCTGACGTCGACAAGGCATTGGCCGACATCCTCGCGACGCGCACGCGGATCGACAAGCTCGACATCACGGCGCCGGACATGGCGGCCCGTTACGCCTCGGCGATCGGCCAGATCGTCAAAATGCTCAGCGAGACGCAGAAGCTCGCTGACGATGCGCGCATCAACATGGCGGCGCGCGCCTATACGCTGGTGCTGGAGGGCAAGGAGCGCGCCGGCCAGGAGCGCGCCATGGGTGCGATCTCGTTTGCAGCAGGGCGTTTCGAGCAGCAGATCTTCGACACCTTCGTTGGCCTTTTCACCTTGCAGAACGCGCTGTTCGCCGATTTCAAGCTGATCGCGACGGCAGAACTCGGACAAGCGCTCGACGTCGTCCTGGCCTCGGCTGAATCGCGTGAGGTCGAGCGCATGCGCGCCGTCGGTCAGACCGGGCCCTTCGGCGGCGACCTCAGCAGCGTAACCGGTCCGGCTTGGTTCGCCGCCACGACGGCGCGGATCAACCTGCTCAAGACGGTCGAGGACAAGGCGAGCCAGCATCTGGCGTTGACGGCGAGTGTTGCGGCCGCAGCCGCTGCGCGGGTGCTCTATGTCGATGCGGCGATCGGTCTGCTCGCCTTGCTCGGCTCTTTTGCCACGGCCTTCGCCATCGCGCGCGCGATTACCAAGCCGCTTGCCGCCGTCACCGCCACGATGATGGCGCTGTCCAAGGGCGACACGACAGCAGCGCTTGTCGATGCGCGGCGCAAGGACGAGATCGGCGCGATGGCGGCGGCCCTGGCGGTCTTCCGCGACAATCTGATCCGGATGCGCGATCTCGAGCAGCAGGAAAAGGCGGAACTGGCGGCCCGTACGGCGCGGGCCGATGCGATGGCCTCGGTCGTCTCCGATGTCGGCGAGGTCGTGGCTGCCGCCGCCGCCGGCGACTTCTCGGCCAGGCTTCAGATCGACGATGCCGACGCGCAGATGCAGAAGCTGGTCTCCGGCATCAACGAGATCAACGCGGTGGTGGATGGCGCGACGACGGAGTTTGCCGAGCGTCTGCGGGCGATCGCGGGCGGCGACCTGACGCAAGGCGTCGAGACCGGCTATCGCGGCCGCTTCAAGGACCTCAAGGACGCGATCAACGAGACCGTCGAGCGTCTGTCCGCGACGGTGCGGACGATCCAGCTGACCTCGGCCGATGTCGGCCTGGCGGCGCGCGAGATCAATATGGGCGCCGACGATCTGTCCAAGCGCACCGAGGAGCAGGCCTCTTCGCTGGAGGAGACAGCCGCGACGACGGAAGAGCTCGCCGCGAGCGTGAAGGCCTCGGCGCAGGGGTCGCGCCAGGCGGCGGCGATCGCGGATGAGGCGATGCAGGCGGCGCAGTCGGGCGGCGCGATCGCGACCGAGGCGGTGGCCGCGATGGCCCGCATCGAGACCGCGTCGCAGAAGATCTCCGACATCATCCGGGTGATCGACGACATCGCCTTCCAGA